>Ga0157363_1002657_pt1 | contig 15867 bp, 7 predicted proteins | sample AttsexASBM1_FD_111477 | JGI IMG/M metagenome (GOLD analysis project Ga0157363, IMG submission 111477) | Fungus gardens microbial communities from leaf cutter ant in Ribeirão Preto, State of São Paulo, Brazil - Atta sexdens ASBM1 | ecosystem: Host-associated > Fungi > Mycelium > Unclassified ...
ATAATTCTTCCTTTCCTGTTACGTAATCGTTGCTCGAAGCAAACTGCAACCAGAATGCTTTCCGAATGATCAAACGAATAATAAAGACACTCGTAAACCTCTCATAGAAAAGCACCGACGTGATGCTGAAATCACGCGGTGTGACCGCAAGCAAGTCTAAGAGAACTTAACGAGATTAATAAATCGAATTCTTTTTGGCATCGATCTTTTAACGAAACCTCAAAGTAATTCATAATAAATAAATCTAGACAAAAACAGGATTTATAATAAAAAAAATAATATTACAATATAATTTAGTATAACAAAAGTATTTTAAAAAGTATTAAAAAAATAAAGATTTTTATGAATAATTTAAAAATAAGATAATTAGATAATTAAAATTTAAATATTGCAGAAAGAAAAAATATAACTTTGAAACGTTAATTATTAAAATAGATATTAATAATATATATATAATATAGATATTAATAATAGATAAAAAATATAAAGATACTAATTATTATATTAATTAAAATAAAGTGTGTAATCTTTAATTGTTATACTTGCATTGTTATACTTTAGAATAGCTTAAATGCTTCGTTATACTTTAGAACAGTATAATTTTAAAAATCTGAACAAAGTTCGCAAAAATTTTGGACATATAATCATAAAACATTTTAAATTAATTATTTCAATGAAATAATTAATTATTTCAAATTAAAATAAATTATTTCAAATTTAAAATATTATTTCAATTATCGATGATTATAACACATCAAATTATATCCTCGACAAATGTATTGCAAGGCTTTAATCATTTTGAAAAAGAAACATATTTAATAATAAAGGTCAAAAATTTTTATAATATGGCATTTGGTGTCAAAGAGAATTCATTAAAAGTCCGTGCAATAGAACTAAAGATATAAAAAATTTTAAAGTATCTAAATTTTAACATAGCTAAAAAGTTGAGGGACCACATGCGAAAATCTTGTTGAACTATTTCGATGTAGCGAGCTCGTACCGAATCGCACATTGATGACAGTCGTCATCCGTGATACTGTTGATGCATTTCTATCCTCGTGAACGAACGTCTCCCCTGTCGACTGATGCGAAACGATGGAACGTAATTGCAGTAGATTTATTTTATAATCAATTCAATTATTTATGTGCGAAAACATACGCGATTCGCATCGCGGCATCGAATGCACGATACCAGCCGCGCGACGAAAAGAATAGCAACCAGCTTTAGGGTGGCTCTGTTTGGATTATCCGTTGCTCGGCGACGTTAGATTGATTCGCAGTCGGGCTGTTTACATAAAGTTTCCAGAAGAACCTTTCCCGTGAAATAGATATTGCAGTCTGACGGATATGCAATTCGTTCCGAAAGGATGATGTAAAGAAGTTGTAAACTTTTTTAATAAAAATAATTTCTTTTCATAAAGAAGATATCCTTAAAGCTATACATTTGAATGAATAAGACAAGAATATTAAAGCCACTCGTATTCATTGAATAAATATTACGATCAGTTTACTCGACAAAGTGCACTTTGTTAATCCAGTATCAGTTTGTGCAATCGAATTACGTAGTCGAAACCATGAAATACAGTTGAGTAGCAACATTAATGAGTTAACTACGCGAAATTGACATATTATTTGACCGTTACTGAGAGTTCACAAGCTCGCTATTGAGTTGTTTTGCATGATTTGCTTAATATTGCACCATTAGCAGTTCTCAATGAGTTTCCAATCCAATAATCCTCAATAAATATCAAACAAACTGCGAATTTGTTCTCGTTTTATTTAAATTAATACAGTTTTACTTTTAATATCTTTTTCTACTTTGATTAATCTAGCTCTCGTATTAAAATTATTTGCTTTTTTATCATTATGGCATTTTGTTTTTTCTAATCTAATCTTATATATGTTTTCTAGTTGAATAACTTTCATGACGTAACGCGATATTTTGCAATTACGAGAGATATGTATTTGGGGTGAAATCGAATAAAAAACAAACGACGCATTTTATCACAAGACGTAAAAATCGACTTTTTATTTATAAAATAAATAAAAATGTTGCTGCCGGAAGACGAATAATGGGGACAGGAAGAAATGGCCGCATTGTGATGTTATGGTCTCTTCTTTAATATGCCGCACAGAATTTTGACGTTGAAATGAGATGGAAAATGGAAATAGACGAAAGGACCTAATTGTTCATCAATGTTCATACGATGCGTGTCATATGTAGCGTCAAGGTAAAACGAAAAGAAGATGGGAGAGTGACGGGGGAGGGGGGGCTTTTTTCAAGTTTGATTGCCTGGTCTTTCTGGGAACGGTCTTTGGGAGTGGCCCAAGTCATGGCAGCTATCCTGAGACAGTCGAATTCCATTTCGATCTGCCAATATATTGCAATTTCGCAACGGTATTCCTCTGTGATCCTCGACCCTCGGACCGGAGATCCTCGACCATTGAGGCCGGACATCCACAATCCTCGGCGAGCGATCTCGCAGAATTGAAACGTCTTGCCGAAGAGACAAAAGAAGGAACTCTCGACAAAGACTTCATTCGTTGTTTCGTTCACCAATCGTGGTGGTTGCTGATTTGCTGCCTCATGTCAGCCTCAGGATGACGCGTTCGGCATGGACCACTCCAGACCAGCGAGTCTGCTGGCTCAGGTGATGGGATCTAATGCCAGCCATGTCCGTGGCCGTGGACGGCCACGTTGGCGATCTGGGGCTCGTAATGCGGCGCCGGGATGTAATGATCGACTCCCACCAAGTGCGGGTGCCCTATATGAGTTCCAGAGTAGTGAAGGCGGGTGGTGTGGTCGTTACCGTGGAGGGCGAGCGGGAGAGTTTTGGGGGCCGGAATGGCGGGTTGCCCATTGACATGGATGTGCTCCGCATAGTGGCCCTAAATATAAAAGAAGACAAAATGTTTTATTAATCACTAAAACTACTCTCACTTATCCATGCTATTACGTAATTGAAGCGATCAGAAAATCTAATAATCTCAAAAAATTTCCAGGAAACATAGTCTCCCATTATGAAATTGCGAGTGAATGCAAGAGAGTATTATAGCTTGGATAATAGGAACTTCGGGACGGAAATTGCACAAACGAGCGTGATCAATTTGATACAATTGCGGCTGGGTTTCGACATGGAGATAATAGATTTAATTAAGCAGAAAATTTAATGATAAGTCTAGGATTATATAGATACTGATATTCTTCAGCTGTTACTTTACGCTTAATTATCTTAAAACATTTCTATTAATTTCATATTAATTTTTAATATTTTAATATTTTGTTAGAAAATAGTTATATTATGTAATTGTTGCTAGATAATTATAATATAAAATTATACATTCTCTATAATAGATCATTTCTTGATAATACGTAATTTGTAACTTATAAACGGCGTATTAACTTAGAATTCGATAAAATAATAATATCCAAATAAAGAGAAAAGTTACAGAATATTGTTAGAACTAAACTTTTTAAAATAATAATTATAAAATACTTACAGCACTGGCAACCGCCACAATGGCGAACAGAACAATCTGTAACAAGAGAACACACAATGTTTAATATAATAATAAAACATAATACATTCAAAACTTTAAACAAGTTCTAATTTAAAAAATTAACTCTACTTAAAATAATATAACAATAAATAAATAAATAAATAAATAAAAAGAAAGAATAATATATAAATAAACACCAGACAAATAAAAACTCAGAAGAAATACAAGTAAAATAAAATATGTCAAATAAAAGATATACAATTTTTAACACGCTACATTAAATAAGATAAAATTAGTTAAATAATTAAGTATACACAAGATTTAATATTTTTCTTTACATAAATATAACGTAATTCTATATACAGATAAAAGCATGTAAGCTGAAGATAATCAACGCGGCGAAGTCGTTGCAAGTGAAGGGAAAAACTTACGAAGAACTTCATGGTGGCGAGCGATGGTTTTTCTTGCGTTATACGAGCAAGCACTATGTCTAAGGGGCGACGCGGTATGCTTTTATAGCAGGTCCCTGCCCAAGTCCAGGCCTACTCTCAGGGCATTAGGCGGGGGCACGTCGCACAGACCCCTTTCACTAACCATGCGACCGACACCCTTTCGGGCCCCCTTGTTAGGTGCCCGCCCAACCGCGACGTCACACCTTGTCACGCTTCCAATATTTTCGATATCAATGATGGTGTCACCCTTAAAGATATCTGATGCAGAAGATCATGAGATGTGGACCATCAAATAGACGATTATCGTTAATCTTACACAATAATCGGTAAGTGGGTGTGTATATGTAAATGTGAATGTTAGATAAAATATGCTTTACTTGAATAAAGAATGGCGTGTTAGATCGCGATGATAAATTACAATGATTAGATCAAATAATTCACGCAATCGCTAAGATTTTTTTCTTTAAGGAATTACGGCGTTTCTCATAAGATTCCCGTAGAAGAATTGATTTAGACTGATTGGGATAAACTTATCTATGTGTGTATATACATATAACTTAATTTTCAAATTATTTCTGCATTAGCTCTACATTAATTTTTGTTTAATTTTAATTATAAAATTTATTTATCCTTTATGCAATTTATCAAAATTTTCTAAGAAGAAAATTAATTTGTATTATTATTTTGTTTATTATAGGTTTTATTATATGATTACAGAGAACATAAATTTTAAAACATATTAGGTGTGGGAAAAAGTTCGTGGCGTTTTTTAAATGCCTTTTAATGGGAAAAACGCCATGAACTTTTACCTAATATATGTATAAATATTATATAAGACACATAAGTTTCATTATTTCTCAGCAATATTTTTTAATTGTAATGCTTTAACCAATTGTAATGCTTAACAATTATAATGATTTAACAATTGTGATGTTTTAATTGTAATTAAGTTTCATTTTTTAATTATCTAGTTCTATTTAAGCAACATTTATACAATATATATGCATACACGATTATTAATAATTTATTAAATGCAAAAATCAAGAATAAATTTAAAATGAGAAACAAAAAATTATATATTGCATTCTTTTAGCTACAGATAAGCTTCTATTATTAGCACATTCTTCTTGCAACATAAAATTGTTATTATTTTCTTACATTTATTATAACAAAATTTACGCGTCGAGATGTATTGAAATTAATATTAAATTAACTTATTTTATTATAACAGCTACTAAATATAATAATTATTTTATATCATTAAAACGAATTCTTTGCTATATAGCAAAAATTTTTAACTAATAATTTAATTTTAATTAATTAATCCTGTTTGCAAAGTGGCCTAGTTTATAAGCAATACAGGCAAACTTTCATAAACTTTAAATGCAACCTCGTACAATATATTAACTTGTAAACAAGTGCCTGTATCTTGTTACACTTGACTGATCTTGTGGAGACTTGATAATATAGCTTGAAAAAAGCTGAGATGAAAATTGTAGAACGGTGTAACATGTACTCATTTAATAATATGTTACACAATTTATGTTCTTACATACACTTTACACGTAATCATATTGGAATTTATTTCTTCCGACTTAGTTATCGTAACTAATCGTTATCACTCTTTTCGAGAGTAGAAAAAAAGAAATGAAAAAAAAAGAAAAAAAAACTTAATAAAAATAAGTATAAAAATAAAAATAAAACGAAGTTAGAATGTAAACAAAAAAGAATGGATCTGGGTCATGAATAAACGACAACGTAATTTCTGTTTTATCACAAGACGTACACATTAACTTTTATTAGAAAATAAATAAAAGTGTTGGTGCGGTGAAGAAAAATAGGACGGGATCCGAGAAATGAGGGGGAAAGGGAAAACGCTCTCTTTGATGTTATGATGTCTTCTTCAATATCACAATTGCCGCACGAGAATTTCGGTGTTGGGAAAGATGAAGGAACAGAAAAAGATGCGGATATTCGTGTCCATGTATATTTGTGTAAGGCATGTCATATGTAGTTCTAAAGGTAAAATCAAGACGGATTTGTTTTATTCTTAAGTTTGGCTGCCTGGTCTGCGATCCGTGAGTGGTCCATGATTTTTCGTTTCTTCTAAAGGTTTCAAAATTCGATTTGTCTTCAATTGAAATTATTTGGATTTGCGAAAAATCAAATATATATATATCGTCGACAAAAGTTGTCTGCTGTCATTATTTTGATCAATAAAATTCGAGATGAGTGCCATTCCAGTATAGACCACTCTAGATCAATGGGTTTAATCAAGAGGCATCGTCATACAGGATCCTTAATCCCAGCCGTGTTTAGTCTTTATGATGGAGATTTCAGGTTCCGGGGCGGGGGCGTAATGCTCAACGCCGACGAGATGTGGATGCGATACATGAGGACCATCATAATGTAGTCTATTGACGTGGTCGTTTCCCTTGATATGCAGGGGACCCGGATGTGGAGGCGGAATGGCGGGCTGCTGGGGGATGTAATGCGCGTGGTAGACTTGCTGTAAATAATAATAAAATGATATTATCATTATGCTCAAAATAATTATTAGACGCTTTCTGAATATTGCTTTTTTCTGTAAATGTTAGGATAATTATACAATTCATAAAATAGAAATAATCAATTATATCAAATAATAAAAACAATATATGGATTAAAAGTATGAAGAATTAAAATATGTTAAATAAAAAATAAAAATGAATATTATGTATTAATTATATGTTAAATGTGTATTATAAATAATGTAAGAATATTCATTTATACAATTTTATTCGAGATGCGATCCATAAAGTATTAGCTCTAGAATTATTTTATTATTATTTTGCAAAAAAATATTACAATTGATTGAAAGCAATTTATACCTAATAATATTAAAAATAAGTTATAAAAAAATTAATGTTAAAGCTATTAAATTAATTTTTATTTTATTCAAATTAAATTATTATAATCAATATATAATAACTAAATTATTATAATTAATAACAATAAATTTGTTTTAAGAAACAAAATAATAAAATTTAATTAAAAATTTTATATTATGTATTTATGTGTGTTATGTTTTTTATGTAATTATAATTAATTTTGTAAATTTATAATAATATAAAGATAAAAACAATAATTATTTTTTTTACTGAAAAAAATTTTATAAAGGACATTTTACTTTCTTCAATAAAATATCAGTTACAATCAAATTTCTAAGTAGTTGTGCAAACGAATAGAACAAAGGTAATCCAAGTTGCTTATCATTAATTATGCAACGAGAACTTGAAGGCGGAACAAACGTTACATAACGATTTGCTGCACCGATTATTTCGGTGCAATTGAGTCGGGTTTCGTTACCGACTCTTTATAGGTCTTCGATTAAGTAGGAAATCCAATTAGTTAACGATCACGGACACCTATTTCATTGCCTGTTTAGCTGCAAGAAAGATACGTAACTATTGATCAGATCTAATAACGTAATGTAACATTAGAAATCAGCCGATCATTAAACGGAAGAGAAGGCACAATCAACGACACGAAGTAACAATTTCTGCTCGGTATCTCGTTTGACATTTTCCGAAAACTATTATTACTTATCTATCGTTTGTAATTATGTAATTATAGTATTTGTTTTAGATATCTTAAGCCATACTCGCTGAAGATTAATATCTTATCAAATAACAAATATTTTTCAACCATAATAAACCATAATTAATATTTATTACTTAATCATTGTATTAATTCACCTAATCGAATTTTCAAAATTGATTAAAAATATATTTACTTGAATTAATATCAAATGTATATTGAATGTTAAGTATTTTAAATTATGAATACTTTAACAATATTTTTCCATCCTCATTATTACAGCGACTTTATTTTAACATTCTCCATTATCTTAGTGCATTACCTTCATCGCGCAATAAATTATCTAGTCAGTTAGGGCCCTGCTAAACTCACAGAGGTAACTAGATATCTATCGCGTAATATAATATGGACTTCTCGATGAATAATTTTCTACCACCATTACCTTGCCGTGCGCTACGGGAGCTTCGACCTTGACGATTTTGGGCGCGGGTGCGACCCAAGGCTGAAGCCCGTGCACCACTGGAGAAGCGTGCACCACAGGAGCCTCCCAGGGCTGCGCGATCTGAGATGCGTCAAACAGTCTTTTTCATATAATCGGAATCAATCGCCTCGATAACACGGGTGTTACGTGAAATTACTTTCCCGCCGAGTACGTCTAAAGATACTCGGTTGTCAGAAGAGAAATAGAACGAGCCTCCGTAATCTGTATGACGTTGATCAATCAGCGATGGTGTTTTAAGAAATGAGGAGTTATTACAGATTGAGAAAATTACGAAGAATAGAAGAAATTACAAGAATAATGTTTGATATAGAAACATCCGCAAAGACGAGAAGAAAGATTTTGTTATTAAATGTTTAGAGTTACTAGAGTTGTTCCATACATTTATTGATCAGTATTAAATAATTAAATCTTACAGAGAAGAAGTTCAAGTAAAAACAAAATTGAAATGTCAAAATATAAGAAGTTAGACAAAATCAGTCATGCTTGATGAACGGCAATAATGATAGCGACGACTTACTTTTGAGAGATTAATTTCAAACTGAGAGATTAAAAAACTACAAATTTGAAAATGGCTGATTAAGAAGAAATAATTATACAGATACCTTGTTAAAGTGTATTTTCTCATCAAGATTTGAGTTGCTCGAATATTCGGGTAATAAAGAATTTTAGTTATTTAAGAAGAAACAATCATCGAGAGTTGCTAAAAATTAATAATAAGAATGAAATAATTAAAGTTTGATTAATCACAAAAGTAAAATTCAGAGAAATAGTAGTAACGTTGACAGATAATTTACATGGTGTTATTACAATTAGTGTTACTATATGTTTTCGTACACAACAAAGAGAAATAATAACATAAATTATAAAATTTATGTAAATGTGAACTTCTTTGAATGATGATTATGAAGTACTTGCCTCATATCCGGCGCTGACGACTGCCACAACAGCAAACAAAACAATCTGTAACAATACAGCAATATAATGTTGCGCGATGTAATGCACACGCACAATAGCAACATATAATCATATTAGATATATATATTCACAATGTATTCAAAATATGTTTATGTCATAATATAATGAAAAATATAAAAATCAACTAATCAATTTAGTTCAATTATATATTTATTAAATATTGTAAATGTGAAATATAACTGAAAAATTTTCTCTTTTCATATAATAATAGAAATATTTTCACACAATGATTTCATATTAAAATATTCATGAACCATAATTATTAATAATTTAAATTTAATGTAATCAAATTAACAATATAGATTAATATGCGTGTAATAATAAAATAATTAATATTTTAAATTATAACTTACATTATATATATATATATATATATATATATATATATATATATATTAAATTTTCTTTATTTTTTTATTTAATTTTGTAATGTTAATCTATTAAAATATCTAAATCATAATTTTATAACGTAAAATAAAGTAGTTGTGATCTACATCGTAATGCAAAACAAATATAGTAGAAATTCTAAGCAAATGCAGAACTTGTGCAACACTGCGTAACAGAATCCCCAATCGCAAAGGGAATCATTCTCGGGTCACAACGATTTAACTTTTACTTCCTCACGTTATTGCGAGGAGAAACTTACGAAGAACTTCATGGTGTGTGATTACAGTTTTTCTTGTGCGCTACGCGGGAAAACACTACGTGTCCGAGGGACAACGCAGTATGCTTTTATAGCTGAGTCCTGCCCAGTTCCAGGGGGACCCAGGGATGAGGCGGGGGTACCGACTGTTGCACTACTTTGGATGCGGACCCCTTTCACCAATCGCGCGACCCTTTCGGATCCCTTATTGGGAGCTTGGTTCCAATCGATCACGATTTGTGTATAACTTCCGGTACCAAAACGACGTCCTTAAAGATGCTCAAGGATTTCAAGGGTACTTGAAATAAAATGCGCATATCGTCTGATTCATACGAAAAAGCAGATCGTTCGAACAAAGAACGTAGATTATGACACAAGATAACGACTATCAAATCCATCGATAGTTTATAAATTTGAAAATAAATAACGAATTCTTTTATTTCGTAAGATTACGTGGGAAAGTAGATTTACATAAAACTAAATTATTACGTTTCGTAAGACATGAGCAAATAGATATATGCGTATAAAGGAAAGTAAAACTGGACTATATACTCACTTGGTGACTCCACTTTAACTTTTAAATGTTTCCAAAGTCAAAAAAAGATTTTTATTTACAATTAGAAAGTTGTATTTTCGTGAAAATCTATATATAAAACTGCATTTCTACTGCATTAGTTTATCACATATTACCATAAATATTTTTAATAATCATACGATATTAAAAAATAAATTTGTTTTCTACTATATTCCTTTTGATATTAGACTTTGTCTATTCCTAAGTCAAAGACAGATCACCTTGTACGAACGAATTGCATAACTTTGACAAACGGCGCCACGACATATTCACAATTGTCTTAATAAGCACTGCTGATTTCTGATTCTCGTCTAAGATCGATCATTCCAGATCCAGAAATCACGATGTTAAATCACAGCGGTTACTAACCAACCCAGCATGTAACAAGTAACGTTCGCAAGGAGTTCGTGTATTGCAGGTGCGCTGGGCGTAACGCGTGCTGATGGAGTCGACTGATTAGGATGTAACACTCTAAGAAAATGCAGAGGCAGGTTTATGAGAAAGAAAATGTTCGGGCGTTTTTTTTCTTTGCGACTTGCGTAAAAGACGTACTCTGTGTAATACTAAAACAATTAATCCTATCTTTTTGCGCGATACCTCGCTGTAATTATCTCAAATAAGACATACGGCTCGCGTAATAGCTTGCAATTACGTTATAATTCTCCTAAAACAGAAAATACGACACCCGTGTGTCTTTTCTCAGATTTTTCACAACGGGAAATAGCGTTTAAGGAAAATTTGCTTTAACAGAATATCAATTAAGGCGAATTCGACAGGGAACTGAGGAATAAGTTTCCGCAACATCAAACATTCGCTCATACTCTATTATGATCAATTTCGCAATTACATCCAGTAAATAAAGCTCATACATTGTGGAAAAGACGCGTGAGAATGACAATAAAACATGCAAAAAATCGTAATGAGAATCGATTTTTCATTTCGATTGCAACGTTACGTTAAAGTTGACGTTACAAGTTGCTTCGTGTTCCGCCGTTTTCTTCGTGAAATCGTAATTAAATCTTTTTTTCTTTTCTACAATATGAAATTCTCTCCATTTATGTTAAATTAATTTATACGGAATATAGTACTGTTCAACATGGCATATATTTATTTCACGACGATGAAATCCGTTCATTCTTCATTCGACTCGATTAATTTCGTTCTATATGTATATATTAATTCCGTAATAGCGAAATCTACGTTTCTTTAATAATAGCGTTTAATAGCGCGCGAGGAAAACCGTGTGATCTTTTTCTTCTAGTCATTCGTTTCATGCCTCGGATCTCGGCCTCGTGTTGAAATCTCTCTGTTACGCTGAGAAATTGCACGTACGATTAACAATAAAACTTTTTAGAATTATTTTTGCTCGTTAAAAATTAATTAGGTAATATATATAATAATGTACAAATAAAGATCATTTTTTTACGGATGCAATAATTTTTTTTTATAATTTCTAATAGAATCTGAAAACAGAATTATATCATTTTGTTTATCCTCATATAGATTTAACAAAAATTATTTTTAAAATAATTTTGTGAACGTAGATATTTTTAGAAATATTATTAACATATTTAATACATAAAAAACGATATTGAATTAATTAAATGCTCGATATTGCTTGATATTTCATATTTTTCTAAAAAGAATCAAATTTTTAATTAAATTTTCTTTTAATTCATATTTTATATTTTAACGTTCAATAAATAACGTACAGTAATAATTATTTTCTTTTACTACAATTTCTCTGAAACAAAGACATTCTCTAATCATTGTGAAATTATAAACACATTTCATGTGCAGTAGCTTTGTCTCTTAATTTTTAATACACAGCTATTCCAGCAATTTTCTCTCCGTGCGTCATTCACCCTCGGGTCTAATAGATGCGCGCTTTACGAGCAGCGTTAATTTCGCAACAAGTGCTGACTACTAAAGGTGGTTATAGCCATGAACGCATTTAGTTCTGGGTCACATTTAAGTACATCTGACTCCCTCTTATTTCTTTTCTTTTTTCTTCTCTCTCATTCTTTTCGAAAGCACGAAATAGCATAGTGCGATTTTTGCGAGCGCGAAATCGTCGTTTCCGAGCAGTGGAAGTGAACGCCCCTACGTTTCTTCGTCGTCGGCCGCGCTTTTTCAGACCGATTAACAATTACCTGCTAGAACTGTGGCCGACGGTCGCCTACTTAGGTCAGTATAAAAGCCGCGATACTCGCTACGCGATTTACGCAACCCTGACCAAGCACGATTCGTTGCATTTATCACAAGTGTATATGCGCGGAACAACCCCACGTGGATGTAGATATGTCGTGCAGCGGAATCGTTGCAAAACTTGGAAAGTTTAACGATTCTCATTATTTTGTAATGTCTCACGCTCGCTCTGTTTGGATCAGATGAACAAGAGACGGAAAGAGAGAAGGAGACGGATGTGTATTTGTCGATGCAGCGGGAGTACAAGAAATATTAATGCAACGCTCACGTTACATCGCTCACGTAGCAGTGCCCGAGGGAATTTTCACGAACGAGAAAGCTTTAAACAAATCTTTTAATATTTCAGAAACACTGTAAGGATAAAAGAGAGCAATTCGTAGTAATATTTTGTAACTTTGTGCTGTGGATAACATATTTTGTACGTAAAACATTAACAAAATTGATCTTGCTTATATTTTTTTTACACTTTTTACATTTAAAATGAGGTAGATATATATTTGGCACTAAAAAGAGAGAAAACGAAGATGATGAGTGTAAGCAACAGATCTAATGATATGAATGAAAAAATGTGGAGTAAAAAAGCGAAATAATAAATATGTAAAAGTATATAAGAAATAACACGAAAATATGTCGCCGTGAGTTTTACTTTATCGTGTATAATTTTGTGCGATTACGTTATATCGCGTGGTTTCTTATTAGTTGCAGGTACAATCTATGCAGCTTGATTAGATAATTGACATATGTGGGTAAAATCTAAAAAAAAAAATAAAAAATTCACGTTCCCCATTCGCTTATGCACCACTGCACCGTTCAAACGCGCTTTCCCCCGCGGAAAACGCATTTTGCTGCAATTCGTGCATCGCTGCACTCAATAAACCAATCTCCTGCACGTGAAACAATTTTCGCTTGTAATACATAATTCGCTTGTAATACGTTAATCGGATCATTATTTTCTATGTTAATATTTATTATTTATTTTTGTAATTCAAAAAAAACATTTATTTAAAAAAATATATGTCAAAACGGATAAGAAAATATTAGAAAATCTAGAATTTTTGAAAATGTCATCTCCTAAAGTCTAAAGTTACTTCATGAACAATGTCATTTTCTCATGCTCTCTTTCTGAGGAATAATTACGCATTTAGCAAAAAGACAAGTACAAAGTCTTTCCGGTCTCCGCAATAGAAGTGATTATATGCGGCAACTAATTAGCTATTCTCATATATTATCTCTTCCTGTACGCCGAAAGTCAAACGTGAAAACGCAATCAACTAGCAAAACATAACTCTAAGTCTAGATAAAATGAATGTCGCAATTTGTAATTAATAAACACGCGAATGAATCATTTATCAGCAAATCACAATTTACGCATCCGACCATGGAAATTGAGACTGAAACAAATGAATAACGAGCAATGAATGAACAAGTAAACGCGAATATACGAAAATATCGCTTTATATCTTGTTCTTTATAGCTCGTTCTTCCAATTTCCACGAATGCAATCTCGATGCATGGCTGTTCGAATTTCGCTCGTTATTAATCGCCACATTTACGACACTCTTGTGTAATGTTACATTGTGTTCTCCTTGTAGTAACGCCGCTGTTCTATTGCACAGAGAAGCGATTTCGCATGATAGCGCGAATGCGATCACGTACCAAAACGAGAATACTCGCGAATAATTGCTGATGAGAAAAAATCGTTTAGACAAGTGAGATTCTTTACGTAAGATTAACTCGTATTACATAAGGAACTTTCATTGTAATAGACCACGGTATAAGAAATGGAGATTCATCACTTTTAATTACAGCAAATTGTACATGATTTAGTTTCATAGCAGAAAATACAAAAAAAGTACTTATATATTTTTTCAGAATATGTTTTTTTTCAAGTTTTGTTATGTTACTACATTAAATTTTAAATTTAAAAGTCAATTGATACATATTTTATAATATATAAATTATTAATTTATATACTTATTTTAAGAGAAACTAATGACGCTATTGATATAAAACTTATTTTATATTACAAAATCCTTGAACGAAGCAGATATAAGGAGATTATCTTTATACAGATATAATAAATGTACAGATAATAAATGTAAAAAATTATGTAGCACTTTAGTACTAAAAAGATATGTAATTATAAGCGCTAAGTTAATAAAGCATAGTAATTAATCTCGAATACGATTTCATTATGCGATCAGTTATTTAGAATAATGTTTAATGAGATGAAAACTCAACAGATTATTATAATAAGTCTTTAAGTTTTTAAAATCGAAAAAAAATAGATATTAAGCAATTGTCAATATTAATATAATCGCAAATATAATGTTTCAATTAATAATTAATACTAATAAATAAACAATAAATAAGTAGTAATACATAAAGTACATATAAATAATTAAAAATAATGATTGCATCAATTCAATGAAAACCTTTAAATTCCAACTGTATAATTGTATACAAGACCCGTATTCTTAGGCGAAGGGAATAAAAAAAATCTTCAGGTGCGTTTGCTAAATCATGATCTTGAAGACTGGAATGTCAATTGACGCCTCGTTTTCATTAAATGTAACGAGCAATGTCGATTAGTTTTTATGTCTGCCAAGCCAAGACAACTGCTCTATATTCCCATCCAAGGATGACCATTAAAAGAATCTTAAATTTCATTCAAGAATCTCAAGAATCTCATAAACTTTTGCATTCAATTACTAATACAAAAAATTAAAATTTTAGAGATAGAAAGATAAAATATTATTCTGTAAAACTTATAACATACAAACTTATTACATACAAACATTTAAAAAATCAAATATATGTATAAGGCAGAAAGCAGATTTCGAAATATATAAAAGAATTTATATGTTCCTAAGAAACACAAATTAATATTAATTAAAGTTAATAATTATATATTAATTGAAGTTAATAAAATTCTTAAATTTTTTTCTGTTCAATTCTCACAATCGATCTTCTTATTTCGATCAGGAATAATTACTTTGATTCCTCTTCCTCTATTCCGCGATCGCCAACATCCACTTTGTTTTTGCTAACATAATTAAATAATTAAAGCTTGACCACACTCGAGGGCGTAGCCGCCCCCAGGCAACGTGAAGTTTACTTTCTAGACGAGAGTGACTTTGTCGTTCACTCGCGTTCCTCGCAAATATGGGAATCCGCATTAGCCGTTAGGAATCGTGGCGCAATTGCCATCCTTGGACGCGAATCTAGATCAACACGTTCAACGTGTTCGACGTGCTGGAAATTGACCTGACCTATCGGGAGACCATAAAATCCCAATCAATCGCAATGGATTGCATTACATTTTATTAGAAATTAAATATTAAATTTATAACATTTTTTATTATAAAAAGAACAGACATTTATAAATAAAAATACTTATTATATATATATATATATATATATATATATATTA
>Ga0157363_1002658_pt1 | contig 15866 bp, 5 predicted proteins | sample AttsexASBM1_FD_111477 | JGI IMG/M metagenome (GOLD analysis project Ga0157363, IMG submission 111477) | Fungus gardens microbial communities from leaf cutter ant in Ribeirão Preto, State of São Paulo, Brazil - Atta sexdens ASBM1 | ecosystem: Host-associated > Fungi > Mycelium > Unclassified ...
ACTATTCGTTGGCGTCGTATTCTTCTGTAGGAAACCAGTGCTATTAGCGCTATAATCTTGCATTTAAGATTACCTTAAGTAGTATTATTTCTTGCTTAAATTGCAGTAGAAAGAGTTACGAGAAACAATTTTTTTTCAATTAAAATTAAATAACATAGTTATATCGAAAGTATATAATCGAGCAAAAAATATCGGTCAGAAATTTAAATTTAATGGACTTATTAATTAATATAGATTAACTTTAATCTTAGTTAGAATCAGAAAAAATAAAGAGTTACTTGAACTGAGATTAAATTTAATCTCACATTGATGGAATCGGACTTTAGTTAGATCTAAATGTTTGAAGACTGAAGAAACTGTTAAATAAGATTGCAGCCAACGAAATGAACGTATAGCTTTCCGTTATTACGTTCTTAAATATGAAATCAGACTATGAATATCGTTCTACGTCTATTTGTATTATGCATTTACATCTATGATGTAAACGCAAAGTTCTACGAATTCTGAATCGGACAGCAATACAAAGTTCCACGAATTCTGAATCAGACAGCATTGTTGCTCTTAACTATGCAACTATACGATTTCGCGCCGTTAAGTTGTCCGATATTTGGTAGATATATATACATATATATATATATATATATATATATATATATGTGTGTGTGTATAATATATATGTATTAATATGTAAGTTTACTTCCTTAGTGGGTTCGCTATCACGAAAAGCGTTTCCTTAGGATTCGCACGTACAGTTAAAGTATTATCCGTTTCACAAATTCCATGTTTATAGCGTTTATGTATGCGTGTGTATGTGTGTGTCTGTGCACGTATGTGTATGTGTGCGTTTAGGTATGGGCGTATGTGGCGTTTTTTCCTCGAGTTTTTGAACGTTAAAACGCTAGCGAGTGCATGGCACAGAGTATTCGAGACACGTGAGCGAAAGGCAATGTTAATTCTCTAGATTAGAATCATCACGTTAACGTTTAACGCTGTAAATAGACAGACTGTGATAATTTCTAACAATGTCTGCGTGAACACATCTCGTGAACGGGATAACCGAAGAAGAGACTCGTTCAGGAAAGAGACCTAAAGAGGGTTGGAGGAACGTGGGAGGATGGTTGATCGAAGGACACGAGAGAGCGAAGGCCTTTGCAGTCAATTTATCGTAAAAGAAATTAACACTTTAATTTATGTTCTAAGCAATGAAAGCGTGGATCGAACACCTCGATCCGGCTTGAAGCACACCTGTACATAATTTATTTAAATAAAGTGTATTAGCTGGTATTTTACATACTTTTCGCCTTCCCATCATTATGCTTTATTGTAAATATAATGAAGTATGAATGTATTATCGCGGAAATTCATGTTGTCTAAAGACCACACTATATATATATATATATACATGCATTGAAGATTGTGAATTGAAAATTATAATTCAGCCAATTAAAACGAAACGGATTAAAATTAAAATTGTCTGACTGATTGAATTATAATCTCTAATTCGCAATCTTTGCGTCTTTAATTAACCCAAATTTAAGTCAAAGTCAAAATTTGAGTAATCTTTATGCAAAGAATGATGGATCTGTCGTGCCCGAAACCTTTCTCAGTAAATAATTTTTATTTTACGTTTATCGCAATCTTTTAGTTAAGATTTAAGCGGTTTACCTTAAAATAATTTTTTTATTTAATAAGATCAATATTTGATTTAATGACTTATATTAATATTGATATTCTGCTTGACCTCAATGGCTCGATATTTACGAAAGATATAATTTTCGAAACGTATTGAAACATATTCATTTCAAAAAAGTTCCAGATAATAAAATCTGTCAAGAATAGATTTTATAAGTACCTATCACATTTTATATGTAAAAATATAACAGAAATTGCTAACAAAATATGGCAAATTGACTTGATAAAAATCGAATACAACGTGTCATTTGAATAATGTATTCTGTTTAAATGATTGCGAAATGATCTTGATTTCTAATATCAGAGTTTATATGAAAATATGCTATGATATTAACTGCAGATAGTCGACTGACAAAATAGTTTAATATAGATATGCTAATCATAATATTCTACTCAAATATTTATATGAATAATCTTTCATATTTAAATTTATGAATATTCGAAGAAACATTTTGTTTCTTCAGATTTTAAATTTATATACATTTTTTTATTAATTATAGAATGAAAAATCTTAGAAATCTAAGCAGATTAATATTTTACTAACTCTGATGAAAATTAAAAAAAAAATTCTTCATACTTTCTCTTGAGAGTTTTTACATAAATTAAAAAAAATTTTTTTTAAAATTAATATAATAATTTCTTAAAAAATTTTCTTAGATTTGAGATGTTTCTTAAAAGTGTTGAGAAAGTCTATATTCCACTTGACATCAAATATAAAAGTAACAAAGCTCTAAACTCTAAATATTATAAATGTAATATAACATAGATATTATATTATACTTTTAGTTTGTGTCGATTGGGATCTTTTCTACGTAAAGATATAAAGAATCCTTTATATGTGTATATATCCTTTATATTAATTCTGAAATATTCTAAGATTTGTCATTCTATAATTTCCGAAGAAATCTTTTAAAATCTAAAGATGATAAATCTTAAATTTTAAAGTATTTTTCAGAAATATTCATAAGTCTGAAATATGAATAATTCTTAAAAAATATAAAGATAACAATTTTTTATCAAGGAATATATTAACGGTAAGCAAGATAAATATATCGCCTGCAATTAATTCTTTCTCCACTCCTCTCTCTTTCTCTTGAAATCTCTTTCTCGTTACATTGATCTGGGACGCATTGTATACAGATCGGTTCGTCCTAACTGTACTCCTTGCACTTCCCGCACTCGAAACACATTTATGCTCCGTTGAGACAAGGTAGAAGAGGATAAAGCGGTAACCAGTGTAAAGAGAACGGACAGAATTCAACAGCCCACTTTACACGATCCACAATTCATGACAATCCATTGCGGACAAAACGCCGGATCTTCGTTTAAAAAAATTTATTATTACTATTTGATAAACATTTTATTTTATTTTAATTTTTTCTATCAACTCTAGATTTCTTCTTTTGGAAAAACTATTTTGTCACTATTTTGTGATATTAGATTATCTTTTTTTGTTAAAATAATAATTAATGAAGAACGATTATAATATAAAAGCAGACAGATTTTTAAAAAAATAGGAATTTGGAATTGCTATTCTAATGAAAAAAATTGTTATCTTTAAGAATTTTTCATATTTTTAATTTATGAAGATTTTTAAAAGAAAAAATATTATTTCATCAGATTTCATCAGATTTTTTTATTATTAATTATAAAATGAGAAATCTTAGAATATTTCAAACTTCTATTTTTCACATATAAATTTAAGAATTATAGAATAAATTTACAAAAAAATTATAAAATATATATAGAAATTCTGAAAAAGCTATTTGAAGGATTCTAAAGGTGGGAAAGATAAAAATAAAGGTTAATATTGAGATGAAAGATTCATTAAAATTTAGATAGAAGTTAGTCTTTTTATATCTGGGCTAAATGTGTTTCAGACAAGAAGTTCAAAAAATTTTTCTTTTTTCTCACGTAAAAAGTTGCAATATAAAAGGAGAAAGGATTTAACAGGATGTTATATATATGTTGATCATTATGCCTTACGAAGAAAACTGTATGAAGAATAAATAAGAATATTCTTAAAAGCATATCAGAAATCTTGAAACAGCTTAAGATAGCAGTCGAGGCACATGAGAAACAATTTATTCTGCAGCTAAACTTGCCTGAACTTTTTTGTAAATATAGATGAACTTCCATCCACTCCACGTCTAGTTATAGAATATCATAAGTCTGTTCTATTGAATCGGAACAAAAGTTTGTAGCGCTACGAACTTCAAAATTCAAGCATCTGTAGCCATCAAAAAAATCCGAAAAAAATTCAAGAACGCCTACATATTTTAATTACAAACAAAAATGATACAGTAAAATTTCATTTTTTTAATTCCAAAATCTTTAAATTCCTTTTATATCCATATATAATTCTTATATTCTTATATATATTCTTATATTCTTATATTCTTTAAAACAGTTAAAATTATTAAAATCTTAAAATCCTCTTCTTTATAAGAATTTAAGCTCTTTTAGAAAATCGTTTGAAGAAAAGCTGTAATCAAAAAATCTGAAAACATTCTCAATATATTTATGAGAGAATAAGCTCCTCAATATTCAAATTCTTATTTAGAAAAAAGATTGGAGAGCCTTCTTAACCTAAAAGTATAATATAGTGCTATAAAGCTATAAAGAACGGATATTGTAGAAAATAATAAATATTATATTATTTTATTTTATATTATTAGGTGTGGGAAAAAGTTCGTGGCGTTTTTCCCGTTAAATGGCATTAAAAAAACGCCACGAATTTTTTCCCACACCTAATATATTAGGTATATTTTATATTATTTTATATTATATTATATATACATTTTTAATAATTATATTATATTTAAGAATAAGCTCTTCAATATTCAAATTCTTATTTAGAAAAAAAATTGGAGAACTTTCTTAAGCAGAAAGTATAACATAGTGCAGTTACAAAAAACGGACATAAAGGATTATATTTGAAAATAATATTATTTTATTTTATTATTTTATATTATATTATATACATTTTTAATAATATTATATTATATTTAAGAATAAGTTCTTCAATATTCAAATTCTTATTTAGAAAAAAGATTGGAGAACCTTCTTAAGCAGAAAGTATAACATAGTGCAGCTACAAAGAACGGACGTATAAAGATCCGTGGGCAAATCGCGAAGAATAGTGAAGAAGAAGCGATCGTGTGAAACGGGCCGCGCGTCTGACAGCGCTCGTGTCAACATCGCGAGCTGACTGAGTTTGCCAGGTTTGCCTTTGTTTCCATCGCCGCACAGTCGCCTGGATATCTTCCAATATCCTTACCTTCCTCCAGTGTTTACGGCGTTTACGCTCGCAGTGAACAATTAAACCATGTCCTTCGCAATCGCGAGCCACACGTTCCATGGAAATGTTTGTTTTGCTCGACTCGTCGGCCGTTGAGACCGGTCGCAACCGTTGTCCGTCAACTTAACCTCTACGCCGCGAAAATTAACCTAGAACGCTGTGAATCCGCTAATTTCGCTTCGCGAGTCGTAGTCGTGGACTTCATCCACGTCGAACTGCTCGTCCCGAATTGAATCGATTAGAGAAGCCTTCAAACTTCCTTCTTCTGGATTATCAGGAGATTGTCCAGGTAAAGATCTTGATATACAATAAGCGACCCAGTAAGATTGGAAAAATTACTTTTTAGGTTATCTTATATGCATTTGTTATAGAAATGGAGGGTATTACAGAATTGGAGCAAATGATAAAATATAATATAAAAATAGAATATCCGAATTGTTCTCAATTTCTATAAAAAGTAACTTATGACTCTTATGACGTGAAAAATAACTTTCCAAATCCTGCATCTCAGTGACCAAATATGTACTTGTGTCATTTGCACAAAATTTTATTTGTTTATTTTAAATACGAGAAATTCCTGTATTCAGTCAAAGCGGATCTTAGTGCTTAAATATTTCTCTGTGTATGTGAATTTATATCTAATTCTGCAATTTCTGTGGCAAAATCTTTTTTGTGAGTGAAATTAGAGCAGTAATATCTTTTATTAAATTGACAAGCAATTAATAATTTTTGATGCTATAATAAGTATATCTTTATAAGAATATTAATAATTAGACATTAATGAAAATCTACGAGCAATTTTATTTATTTTATTTATTTTATTATTATTAATAATCTCAAATATTTTTTTAAATATAATATTGTAATTTAATTGAAATCTTTAAATACAATTAAATTATAATGTAATTTTTTATTATTATAATAAATTTTATCATGTCTCTTAGTCATAGCTAGGCTTTTTTTGTATTTGTTAAGAGTTTGTTTAAGTTCATCTTTAGATGCTATGTAGTCAATAAAATACAAATAGAGCATCTGAAGATAAATGTAAAGAAATCTTTAATATAAAGTTTATGATATATATGGATGTAAGTTTTTGAACATAAGTCCGATCAGTGAAGATGTTTACTTCACTTTTGACATTTTTGCAGGGATACGTGTGGATACATGCGAGAGATGGCTGGCAACAATGAGCTCTGGGTGCAGTGTTTCACGTGCTGCCTGACTCCACGGCCAACGAGGAATAACAGGCGGAACAGTGGTAGGCCGCATCAGAGGCCGCTCAGGATAGACCGAAGCATGATCGGTGTGCCCACGAATTTCAGACACACAGCACACATCAGCAGCGGCGACATCGACATGTCGATCGCTCAGCTGGCCGACCTCCAGGCGCAAATGCAGAGGAAGAGTGGTTTCGATACTGATTTCAATGCCAAGGTATGACTGAGCCTTTTATCAATCCCAGATCCTGCTTTCTCAGACCAACACAAAGTCTAAAATCACAATACAAAACATTTTAAAGATGTTCGAAAGAAGAAATTTAGAATTGGTAGAAAAAAAATAGAATAATTATTTGTTTGAAGTTTTGTTGATTTTATTGCGGGCAATCTCTTGTTTCCGTATGTAAAATATAAGTTTTCTTTTTTATTTCTTTGCCAGAGGTAATCAGTTGAATTGTTTTCACTTTCTGTCGCAGGCATGCTGAGGATAGCTTCGTCAATGTCGCAGCAGGATATTTAACACGATAGCGGCGGAGAAAGCTTTATTAGCGGAAGGACGACTGATGTTTTCTTTTTGATATCCATGTTCTTTACTCGTCTGATGGATGAGCGCATTTCTTCCATATAAACAAGATTGCATTTTGCAAGATGCTTAGAGAATCAAGACAAATTTATGTACATTGGACAAGTCTCTGACTTCCATTTGGAACGGAAAACTGCCAGAGTTAATCATGTTACAGCGTACAAATAATCATTTACGACTTTATACCTCTATGTTTTTGACTGGAGACGCATTACGTCTAAAAATTTAATATTCTATAATCGTATTCTATAAATCATGTGCCTTTTTGTCGGCGATCTGACGTTCCGTGCGGAAAAAAATACGTACACAAGAACGAGGAATAGATCGTTTTATTTGTAAAATTATTTGTAAGATTTAATAGACGTGTAATTAGAGTATAAGTAAACGTATCACATAATATCACATAATATAATTCTGTACACGTAATACTTATCCTATTGTCGAATATTGTCGCATATATTAATAATACAAGAGAGCATTGGCGATATTTATAAAACGGTGTAGTTCTTTCAGACACTTCCATTCCTTCGTTAATCGACATGACGTATATCGACGTCACCAATTGTTCTCGGCTCGCAACTTCCTTCATCTTCTTTGTATTCTGGACAGTGTGGTCCTCCGATTCATAGATGTAATACAAATAGACCGAGCTTAAGGCACGATGTCTGAACGTAGAAAGAGAATGAAGACAGGAAGTAGTTTTTATTTCTTTCTAACGTGGAAAAAGGAGTAACCAAAAACCGCTGACGACAACTTCGACCAAGCTCGACAATTAATTTAATCGACAGAATTGTTTACAGCAAAATTTCAAATTCTATTCAACTGTATTCGTTGCTTTTAATATCTAATTCTTTTTTTCAGGTTTGAAATAAAAAATTAATAACAATAAAAAATTAATAAGCGAAGAAGTGAAGGCCATATTCGGTCAAAACGGATCTTGGTGTTTAATATTTTTGCGTGAATTTTCAGTTTATGCGAATTGTATACCTATTACATTAGTTTACAAAGTTGCAAGAAGATATGAAGATTATTACTAATATTCTATGAGCGATAATTTTCTATGAGCCATAATCTATCATCAAAATATTTCTAGGATTTTGAGATATAAGAAAAACATATTTAATTATATATAATAAAAAAGAAAGACTTTTTCCAATAATAGTGAAGTTTGATTAAAAACAAGTTTTTTATTAGAAAACAAATCGAAAATGTTGATGGAATTTTTCTGATTCGAACTCGGCGTCCCAAAATATGTTTAAAAAAGTTAGGTCTTTTTTGCAGTAAGCAAAATTTGTAAACTAAACTAGTGTTATTTGTCGGCCTTGAAACACAGTTCTGAACTGAAACTGGAGTACGTAATATCACAAATTAAATTGACAAGCAATTATAAAAAATATCGCCCCATAATTTTACTGTTAACAGTTAACGACAACAAGCTTGATAATATTATCAAAGTTGATACGATAGAGTCATTTTGAGCATCCTATCTGTGAACGTGCGACGTACCAAATGTCTGCGTAGACACGAATGAAACGGAAAGAGTCCCTCCATTATATTTTCTCCTCGCTCGTCCTAGCTTTTCTATCGGAGTATCATTGACGTGAAAAAAGCACTTGATTCTATTTTATTGTGTTTGATTGACTGACAGATTTAGTCTCAGTCCCAGTCTAGCTGTGGGATCGCCGGTAAATTTCACGTGACAACAGCAGCTCGATGGAAAGCGGAATTGATCCTTGAAGATGTTACCGTCACTTCCCACCGCTGCCAATTCTCGATAGATGTATTTCTGTTTGCAGGAGGTCTTGTAGCCCTCGGCGAAACCTTCGACCATGTTGCACTTCTGGCCTTCGTTCCTACAAATTATAAATATGTCATTATAAATATGTATTAAAGGATTCTGTTCCCATATTACTTTTTTTTAAATATTAAGTGTGGGAAAAAGTTCATGGCGTTTTCTCGTTAGATGTAACGTTGTTTAGGAAAGGAGTTGCGTGATATCTCATTAAAAAAATTTTTGAATATAGCTGCTTTCGATTATCAGATACTCAAATAGAATTGTTCTTACAAACAAACTTCAATGCGTATTCCTTGTTTCAAATCATCTTGATTTATGATGAACAACCATTGATTTTCCTTGTTCTGAGCGGTTTGCGGATATACTACTTGTTCCTGCGAATTTAACGATTAATGATGTTTCAAATGTTATTTACTAATTCTAATATTTATTACACAATGCAGAAGCAATCTAAGGAAATTAAAATCTTATTCAAAGAGAATAATAACAAAAAGATCAAGTTAACTCACACGAATTGGGCAAAGTACTGATTCGCGCGACATCGTGTCTATCCTCTGTTCGACGTCGTCGACGTCGGGCATCTGAAAAAGCACATATACAGTGAGTGCAAAAAGTATTCGTACAGAGAAAATATTTTTTAAAAGAACTTTATTTTTAAAAAGTAAATATTATCCAGCAAGAAATGAGTCGAATTGATGTCGAATCGATGATTTCAACATCAATTCGACGTCAATTTAATGTTTAATTGATGATCATTTCTTGCTGGGTAATTAACAATTTGTTCAAAGAATAAAATAGAATGTTTCTTAAAATTATATATACCAAAAAGATGTGTTAATTATAAAAAAATATATCATCTGAAAAATAAGGAAAATATGATTAGTAATAATAAGGAAAAATTAGGAAAAATTAAAAATTCTATTGTGAATGCTCAAAAAGTATTCATACAATCGAGAAATTTAGCTTTCAAAATCATTTATTTATGTTAGAACAGAATGTATTCATTGTATAAAATTGGTAATTAATGTTTATTTTTTACAAATAAGACTTTTTTTTATTTTTTTTTATCTTTTAGGAAGATTTCCTTATACGAATACTTTTTGCTCTTACTGTATGTATACCGATAAGATATTTCGATAAATATTTCGCGGAATTTAATAAACGACGTAAATAAAATATTAAATATATTCAAGATTAAAACTGTAGGTACATTAAAACCGGCATAATTTCATTGTCAATCTTGAACGTAAAAATAATTTATACATATATGGAAAAAATAGTTTTGCTGAAATGTCTAACAATTTAGCTAGATACGGATATGAAAATAATTTTGTTTCTATTTTTATAGGATATTTAAACTGATTGCTGGAATATTAAAATTTTTTGCAGTAAATATTTATTATATCAATGTTTAAGGTAAATGTTTAAGGTAAATCAATGTTTAAGGTAAATTATTAGTGTATATGATTCAATTATTAAAAATGTCAAAAATTTTAAATATTAAGCTTTAATGATACATATGATATTCTAAATAAATTTATATAAACAAACGATTAAAGTCGTAAATATATAATTAAGCTTAATATTAAAAATTTTTTTCATTTCATTCAATAACTGTCTAAATATATATTCACCAACTGTTCAATGATTGATACGTTTATCTTAAGCGTTCTACATAATCCTTTTGATAATTCAATAAAATTATTTTCAGATCTGTATTTTCTATCTAATTAAATTTTTAGACTCTTTAGCAAAACCATTTTTCCGTGTATAATTTAAAATAATGATTTTAATTTAGATTCTAGATCTTTCATTGTCATCATATTGCATAAAACGATAAAAATCGTAGCGTTGAAAAATACTTCAACATCACTTTCGCATGTCTCGTGCATTGAAAGTTTACATAATACGTCAAGATTATGTCAGTTTCGCAATTCTTTGTTCTGTAAAGACATACACATACGCACAGCTGGATAATTATAGCAGACTATAAAATAAATTTCATCTTGACGCAATATGATGAGTTAATGATATGATGAGCTAATAATAAAGCGATCGCTCACGCGTTCTTATGTGTGAAAAACAAAATCATTTCTAACCGAATCGACAGTATCGACACTCTCCAGGAATCTCAAACTGACGTTCCGCTGTATCGCTGCGTTCACCAGTTGCCTGGGATAGTCGGCGACGTTCTCGCAGAACGTATTTTTGCGACAGCTCAACGTCGGCAGCATTGGTGTTTCCGACGTTAAGATCCTACCGTCCGGAAAAATAATTTTCTCGTCAGAATTCCTGTGCATTGACGTGCCCGTGTTCCTGTGCGATATATCTGAACTCCTGTACATCGACATATCAGTGTTTGAATCTGCAAAGGAGAAAGATATTAGCAATATTTATTATGAATATTTTTTAAAATCCTTCCACAATTGTTTCGGAATTTCTATATAAATATTAGAATTTTTCCATGATTATAAATTTTATGATTATAAATTTTTAGAAAATTTTTCAGATTTTTTTATACAATACAAATTGGAATACTTTTCAGACATACTGAGAAAGCCAATATATTTTTTTAAGTATCTTATATATGTAAATTTTAAATCTTAGAAAATTTCTTCTATAATTTTCAAAGAAAATTTATAAAAGATATTTTTTTTTAGAAATCTTCATAAAATCAAACTCTCTTAAAGATATTAAAAGTATGAAATATACTGAGAATTTTTCATATGAAAAATTCCATCAGAATGGTGACATTTTTAAAATTCTTCACATAATTTTCTATATAAATTTCAGAAATTTTCATTTAATTTTTATATAATTTAATTTTATGATTTTTTAAGAAAATTTCTATGTAATTTATTTCTACAAATTTTTTATACAAATTGGAACACTTTTTAGAAATGCAGAAAAAGTTTACACCTTTTTCAGAACTTTACGCGAATTCTGAGATATTCAAAATCTATTTCTCATTCTATAATTTCTGAAGGAAACTTTTATAAACCTGACTAATAAATCTAAGATATTTTTTTAAATCTTTATAAATTTAAAATATGCATTTTTTTTTAAATATTGCACTGAAAGAAAAGATTGGCTGCTGCAGCAAATTAAGTAGTAAACTATGGCATAGCATTTTTAATTGATTGCTGTAACCAATTAAAAATGCTGTGCCATATTTTACAATACTATTTAATTTGCTGCAGCAACCAACTTTTTTTTCAGTAGTGTATAAAATATAAGAATTTTCTTCATCAGGAAATTTCTAACACACGATATTCAGAATATACGCGCTATCGTTATTTCGTAAGTTCTCGTCTTACGAAGAAAACCGCAAATTTAAATAGATCGATTGTGTTTAAACCACTGGCCTTGATCAAATTATAAATGATTATTAATTCATTCTGGGGAGTTACTGAAAAAGAATGTTGATCACTCGAAATCAATACTTATACAAGATAAACATGCCTTGCAGTGATTTTTTTGATCTTTGAATCACCCTATCGCTCGAAAACTTCTCTTTCGAAGTGTCTCTCTGCATCTGTTCTATCCTTTGTGAACAACAATTGTTGTCTTCATCAATGGTCTTCTGCGGCCATTCTTGCGGTCGCAGAAACACCTAAAATTATTTACAGGTTTTAAAATGCTTCTTACCATCAGATTTATGAATATCTTTCTAATACGTATAAGCATCAATTATTAAATTTCTTATCAATTTTAATTTGTGATATTACTATTCTAATTCCTTTAGGACTGAATACTAAAAGTTATAGACTGAAAGAAAAGATTGGTTGAATATGGAATAAAATTTTTAATTGGATTGACTGTAGCCAATCTTTTCTTTCAATGTAGTTAAATTTCGCGAGGATCCAAATTGGCTGCCTCGGTCCTTCACGGAAAAAAAACACAGCTGAAAATTTCATTGATTCAGCAAATCTACAGTCGTAATATACAGACAGTCAATTTTCTATATTAAAATAGCAAAGTTGACAACTGAATAACATTAGCGATTTGTTAAACCATCAAATCTTCTTATTGTTGATGTTGAATTATGTCGATGTTGAATTCGCGTAGTAAATTATAGATTTGCTGTACAACTCAATTAATTTTTTTTCCATGTTCCATTACTAAAGCTTTCATTTCCTAATTGTTGTGTATTCACATTTCCGGTCTACTTCGTTTAATATTGTAGAAACACCTGCTGCTCGTACGCCTCTTCGATCGTTCTTGAAATCGACGTGTCCTGCGACGAGGAACTTCCGGCGTCCGGTGATTCCTCCGACACCTCTGAAGAAGAGCGAGGATATCCTTCGATCAGTCGCACCGTCTGGCACACCTGCCGAACGAAGAAGATATGAGAACAATTGGATCTCGATCCGCAGGGACTTTTCCTTCTCTAAAAATAAGCCGTTTTCCGCGAAGTACGCGCGCGCTTGGAATTATGTAAAAAACCGTCTTGTTCTTGGATCATGAGGTCGGAATCACTGCGCGCGGCGGGAGAATAGAACGCGATAAGAGAAAGATAAATTATTTCTATACCGAGGTTGAGAGGAGGCATAAGATCCTGTTACAAGCAAGTGCATACAGCCGCGAACGAGATTATATAATGCGGTGTGATTACTCTGCGCAGGCCGCCGGTATCTGAAAGTATTTTGAGAATAAAGGATCATTTATTTCAAAATCAAGACATAAGACATCTTTAAGCTGTCTAAAAGACATCTTATGTCTCTATTTTAGACTTTATGTTGTTTGCGAAACTGTCAACTTATGTCGTAAGTAAATAATTAATCAATTTCTTATAGCTTATGGCATAAGTTAACAGTTTATGACCAGTATAAATAATCCTTAAAAGAGACTAAAGAAAAAAAGCAGATTTTAATGCTTAATAATATTTATATGTGATTTTAATGTTTAATTATATTTATATTGTATCGATAGTAGATACAGTTTGTTGAATCAATTCAAAATCTACTTCTTTTTGAAAAAAAGAAGCTAAAAATGGCTTTATTCTTTCTTATTTATATTTAAATATTTCTTAGTCCATTTCGCTATTCATTTCGAGAATTTTAATTTCGTTGATACACTGAAAAAAATTTTATTAAATATTTGTTTGAATAATAACAAATTTACTAAATGTAAACCTATATTAATTTAAATATATTTTTTTTATTTTAACAATTATTATAATAAACTAAATATTTTTTTATTTTAAATAAATGTTTACTACTAGTAAGTAAATTTTGTTAGTATTTTCAAATAAATGTTAGATAAAAGTAATTTCAGTAATTTTTTTCAATGTGAAAATATTTATAATTTAGAGTAGATATTATTTAAATAATATTAAGTTTAATTTTTACTATAAATATACTTATATTTTATTATACGATTGAGTCAGTTTAATTTTTTCTCCATTTTTATAAGAAAAATCCTATGAAAAATTCAAAACATACGCGTGAGATATTCGATTGCAGAGAACTGTCGCAATTTTACGATATATGAATAGATATTCCCCTCCTTCCCTCCTCCAGTAAATATTGCATCTTAATTTCTCCCGTCAACGAAGCGGATCGCCAGGTAATCCCGTCACTTTTCCAGGTAATCCTACCTGTCATTGTTTTATTATTATACATTCTCATTTGTGATATATGTGTCACAATACCTTGTGACAACTTCCGAACGTGTTATTTAAATCTGTTGGGAAACCTTGTCAAACTAGTATAGAAGGAAAAAAACTTAAGGCAATACATATTCTAGAAAGAAAGAAAACGTAAAAGAGATAAATAAAAATGGAATATGGATGACCGATATTCGTAAAAAGGGGATGACGGGAAGAATTTAGGAATGAACATTCCCCTCAGAAATCCAGTGTGATACTGATTACATTCTAGAAGGTAGTAAGTAATTTTTAGTGTATTTTGAATATTAAAGGAATTTAACTATTGTTAAAATAAGCAATTATTAATTAATATCTACCTTCCAATAAAAGCACTGTTGTTCAGTGCTTTAATATATTCAAAATAAATAATTAACTATGCCTTCCAGTAAAGGCACTGTTATTGCTTTAATACTAAAAATAAGTAATGAATCATTATCTTTCAATAAAAGCAATGTTGTTCAGTATTTTTAATACACAAAGTAAATAATTAATTACTAATTTTCAATAAAAGCACTATTATATTCAATATTTTAATACTAAAAATAATCACTTTATATTATACTTTGCAATATCAAAAGTACTGTTATTCAATGCTTTTAATATTCAAAATAATTAGTAATTAATCACTTTCAGTAAAGACTGTTGTTCAATGCTTTTAATGCTCAAAATCTATTAATATCTATATTAAATTTCTATAGAGATCGTAAAACAAAGAGTTTTTGAATAAAACAAAGAATTTTTGAAAAGTCTATATTTTCAACACAAGCCATAAGTTCAGTTTTCAATACAACTTCAAAACATAATTGTTTTCATTAACACTTCCGTTGCCCGAAGACGTTTCTCCTTTTTTGCAAGAAGAGCCAAAAAACTCGAGCGTTCCGCGATGGTATTGAGATAAAGAGAATAATAAGGACATCGGATAAAATCCTGCACTTGATATTAGTATCATATATACGCATATTCGTATTGTCGTCGATACGTTTCTGCGTCTTTCAACCGACATGACCTCCATGCGCGCATAAATCCCATAAATCATCGACAAGTGATTAACGATTTAAAAATTCGGAGAAAGATATATATGAATAAACAAATCTAATAAATACACGACACGGTTGTGAAAATATTCAGCGACTGATCAAATGGTGAAGGACACACATCAATTCCAAAGATTAATAATTCTGACAACAAACATGGTAAATAAGAAATCAAATCCGATGATACAATTAATTGTTAGAAATTTTTCTGATTGAAAATAGAGGAACCAGAAAAATTTGATTATATCAATTAGAATTCTGCATTGAAAACAAATTTAATAAATTATTTATTTGAAGTTTGTGTCAATTAAATATTTATTAAATATAAAGATATATTTATTCAGTATAAAAGATTGATTTAAGAATTATTTCTTTTTATCAGCTAAATATTTACTTGAATTTAAGAGATTTTTTTTCTCAATGCGATTATCTCGACTAAAATTACACTAGATTCAACCAAAATTCTATAACGCAACCAACTAATCCATTAATGCATTCATTACATTAATTCAATTAATTGCATTAAATTCTAATTAATGCAACCGATGCACAGTTCCTCACCAAAATGAGTGCCGGATAGACGGTCCACTTCAG
>Ga0157363_1002659_pt1 | contig 15864 bp, 10 predicted proteins | sample AttsexASBM1_FD_111477 | JGI IMG/M metagenome (GOLD analysis project Ga0157363, IMG submission 111477) | Fungus gardens microbial communities from leaf cutter ant in Ribeirão Preto, State of São Paulo, Brazil - Atta sexdens ASBM1 | ecosystem: Host-associated > Fungi > Mycelium > Unclassified ...
GGAGAACAAGGTAACATATGTGAAGAGACATTTAATTTTTTAATGCATTGTTATTAAACATAGATATGTTAATGATAATTATTTATTATTATTATTATTAAACTAAGGAGCTTCTATCAAGTCATTACAATAAACGAGCTTTAAAAGATGTAAATTTTTATTATTCTTTTTCTATTATTTCACGTGACGGTAAAAGCTTCTTATTTTATTGTTGAAATTTATACGAGCGGATTATCTAATACAATATATTTATTATTATTATTATTATTACGAAATTAAGTGAATCATCAGTTACTAAATTAAATATCATTTATAATATTAATTGTTTGCAATATTATATAATGAAATAACGCGCTTTCTGAAATAAACTTTTTGAAACTATATAAAAGTTGAACGATTAGCTGCACTTTCACCTTCAAACTTGTTTTTTCGTTGATTTTTTGCAATACCGCAAAGTACTTTCGCAAACCGACACGATCGAATCGTATTTGACGAAAAACTAAGTGGCCGTTCATCACGACAAGAAAGATTCCGTTCCACTTTATTTCACGGCGAAATTACTGATAGGTCTTCTTATTCTCAGGAAACATCATCGAGACCGACGAGAGGAAACAGGAGTCCGGATCTCACGGTCGTGTAAGTACCTCATTCGTAATTTTAACTAAGCTTTGTTGTTTAAAAATTAACTAGGAAATTAACTAACTAGGATCAAGGAATTAATAATAAAAAGTATGCTTACCGTTTCTTGAAATTATTTTATTATACTTAAAGATTTTTAAAACAAGAGAGTTTTTAAATATTTGAAACATTTGAAAGTTTTTTAACGTTCTTGAGAAGATATCTCATATTTTCGAAATCGTGCTTTTGACACAAACATTTACAGTTAATGTTTTAAATAATTCAATATGAGAATAATTCATAAATAGAAAGAGAATTTTTTTTAGAAATCTTATACCTTTTTTAAGTGTGCACATTAATTTTCTTCAGTATACATGTGTATATAGTATGAAACATTTTGTAATTGCGTTAGATTGGTCTTTGTTAAAACTTTTGTGTTGAATTTTTAATGTATCCGACTATTAATTGAACATGTGATTGCGTTAATTGAACATTTTATGTTAAATTAATATTTATTATAATATTAAATGTCCACATTTCTTATAAAAATTAAAATAACACAATTTATAAGCAAGTGAACAATTAATATAAAAATAATGTTTTTCAAACGTAAATTCTAAAATAAATGAATAAAATGTATTAATTTAATTTATTTTAAATGTTAATTTTACGGAGGAAATATGTTTTTATAATTTGCTCACAAATTGTGTCAGTCTTGTATTTTTTATTATTTTTTTTTTTTACGTAATATTTGTATTACTTCCTGACATATTTTGTGTTAAATAAAAAATTTGAATGGTCTGAGACATGTGAAACGTGTTAAATTTAATATGAATTTTCCAATACATCGTGATCTTGAAATTGAAAAATTTGTTCCAATTGGCCAACAAGACATTTCTACGCTTTCCAGTGTCTCGATACCTTTACCGAAAATCACGATGTCCAATTTTGAGCATCGTTTGATCAAACATCCTTACAGTCTATCGACACCATTGATGACATCGGCGCCGCCACCTTTGACACCTATGTCGCCCATGATCATGTCACCCGTGGGCCCATTGTCACCCTCGCGGCCGATCAGCCCGTCGAGATACTCGTCGCCACCACCAAAACGGACGACACCGGAGCGAGTGCTGTCTCCTCCAGCGGGTGTCAATCATCCCTTGCCATCCGCGTGTTCCCCGACGAATCCGGTTGTCGTCGGCCAACCGTCGAGTCCAGCCGAGGCGCCGCATAGCTCCGGAAGCGCCAGCTCGAGCTCAGATTCGGGTTCAGATTCCGGCTCGGACAGCAGCGATGATTCCGAGGACGAAGACGACTTGACCTCAGCACCGCCGCCATCCAAGGGGCCTACGACACCACCTTCGATTTCACCGAAGCAAGACAATCTGGTAGAACCGCCGCCTGCTGAGGAACCTCGTCGTTGGGACCTCATTTCTTTTCTGCAGCAGAATGGCAATCAGAATGCCGAATCGAAACCTGCTCAGGTAAGACTGTTTACATTAATTATGGAGCAATATTTAAATTGTTTCTTCTTCCCAATCTGTTCGTCTCTTGTCAGAGACGTGACCTTTTCTGCACAATATATATATATATATCCTCTTATATGTGAGACTTAATTTTTTAATTCCGGATAGCCATGTTAGAAGAGGTTATTATGACAAAAGTACTCTCGTCATTGCCTTACAAGAGATCAAATAAAATCTAATATATATATATATTCTGGGTGGATTTGAATCCGGATCTTTGATACAGAAAGCAACTCACTATACCACGATCGTCACAATTTTATTAATATGTTGTAATATTTAAAAATCTGAGGAAATGAACTTTTAAGAAAAAGATTTTAAAACTTTGTAGTTTACTTTTATATAAAAATATAAATATGTTTAAAAGTAAAAAGTTATTTCTTAGCTCAGTGGAACAGTAGATTAAAATCTGAAGATTAAGTAAATCGATCTAGTTCTTAGTGCCTAATTCTATATATTATAAACTAAATATGTACAATAATATGACAAACATTTCAACTTATAATTATGAAGTTAGTGAAGTTAATAAAAATCTCCATAATATAAACAAAAACAAATCAATAGGCACAATAGAGTATAATTTCGCTATAAAGTTGTTTAGATAAGATTACAAATGTGTCAAAAAAATTGTTTGATTATATGTTTAAATTATGAGAAATGATGCCAGAGAAGTTATTTTAGAAAAGGGATTGCATTGTTTTTACAGGATAATACCAGACGGGAGAATACGCATGAAATAACGACGGAGACCAGATCACACAGAGAACAGTCTCATGATTGGCAGCTCGGTGAGGCCTTGAAGAGGTCTCATATGAGTTCTCTCAGTGACAGCGATCATCATTCTGATCAGGAAAAGAATCAATTGGTTGAAGACAATCGCGCTCAGACGGAGAAGCCAAAAGTGGCCGATACTAAGAAACGTGGACGACCCAGGAAATCCATCAAGAGTCCGAAACGCAGTCACCGGACATCGGACGAGAATTTGAAGAACAGCAAGTCCCGCAGCCGGACGAGAACGGTCGCCACTCCTGGCAAGAAAAAGCCACCCAAATCGAAGGAAACGGTGACCTCAAGTGACGATGACAACGACTCGAAATCGCAAAGTGATTCCGACAGTGATCGTCGACCTACCAAAGTGTCGGCCGTAGTACCAACAAGAAACGAAAAGAGATCGAGACTGAGTCTGTCGTCTAGCGACGACGAGAGTTCGCCACCGAACAGGAAAAATAATAATAGTGCCTCCGAGGATGACACCGCGCGATGGACAAGAATTCCCCCCATTAAGCGGAGCAATCTGTTGGACTCGCCGAAGAAGCAGGATCAGAAGAAAAGTTCTGCCAAAGGCAAACCTAGGCAGCCCAGATCTAGAGTGACCAATGTAACCGGCGGTTCGGATTCTGATAGTGAATCAGAAGTGTCTGTAAGGAGTAATCGCATCAAAGTCGCTCGGTAAATTATTTTTCATAAATTAATTATCTCTAATGCATTAATTATCTCTTTTTTTCTTCTTTACTAGATGTTATAAATTATAAATTTTGCACATAATATTTCCATTTAATTTCCATTTGTTGTAATTGTTCATATTTTGCACGTAATAAAGAGAGATATAATTTTTTTTTAATAAAATAATAATACGGCAATTTCATTTCGACATTTATGATTTATTAATAATTTAATATTTTATTTTTCGGTTTTTTCTTTTTCATCTTTTATTTTTATATAATTAAGCAAGACTAATAAATATTTGTTACAATATTTAATAAAAGTATTGTAAATGTCAGAGTGCCACCCAGACCTCGAGCACCACCAACGAGGACGACCTCGCCTGATAACTCTGATAGCGATAACAGCCCGGCGTCAAAATTACAAGAGGATGACGCCGGCAATGTGCAGGACAAGAAGAAAAGCGACACGCTGCGCCACGTCTTCTCGACGTCGAGAGGCATCGGGAAGACGGGTGGTAAAGGTGGGAAAGGTGGAAAAGGCGGTGGTAAATGCGGTATCTACGTAGAAGAGTACACAAGTAATTCTGCTACACACACACCGACGGGCGGGGACAGTCCGTACAAAAGACCGTCCTCGCGGACGTCCAGTGGTGGCAACAATCCTCTCCTACGCTCCCCTCCAGCGCTCACACATGTGAACGGCGTACCAAGTCTTATGTGCAAGATCGATCTCAGCAGGATATCTTTGCATATTTTCTCGAATCTATCGAGAGGACAAGAGCTCAGACAACGCACGGAATTGCCTGACACTAGGCCATCTTCGAGACAAAGACCATCCTCCAGTTTGGCGACCTTGCAACCACCGAGGTCGTCCACGCCAGAGGAGGGTGAAATCATCGATACACCGCCTCCGCAACAGCAGATCGTGTCGGATCGTGCGAGAATCCATCGTTCCGACGGACTGCTAGGCGAGAGTGACGGCAAGATTTCACGTTCTGTGATCAAGGCTCAACCGATATCGTCGGACTTGAAGAGCGGCGGTACTGTTCTTGGAGGTGCTGGTAGTGCTAATAGTGCCGGTACGCTTGGTAACGCGCCTAAGAGGAAACGTAATCCGAGTTGTAGTTCCGTGTCTAGTTTGAGCCCTGTTCAGTGTTCGGTAGATGCGAAAACTAAGAATACATCCGAGCATAAAGACAGAAGCCGCAAGAGACAACGGAGACATGCCAACGACGGGCTAATGTCCAGTCAGGTATGGAAAAAGTGAAAAACTTGTCTGTGAACTCTGGCCTGTGAAAACTCGGTTGTAATATTTTTAGCTGTAGATTTGTGTATATATATATATATATATATATATATATATGCATATAAATCTGTTATATTTGCTATATAATTATATCATTTAAATTAATATGATTAAAAAGTATGATGTAAAAATAAAAAATAAATTTTTCCAGAAAAAGGATCTTATATAAAAAAAAATATATCAATATAATATCAGTTTTATGTATAATATTATGAAAGCATTCTAATATATTCTAATATTAATGCTAATTTTCTTGAAAATAATAATATTTTTTTAATAAATAGTTATACAATTTTATTTTTAGACAATTTAATTTTTAATATATTTTATATAATAATTCTTCTGATCTGTTCGGATTTATTTAACTCAAATATAATTTTTTTCTTACTAATATTTTATTAAAAAATTTTTTATCTTTTAGAACTTTTTATTAACTCAAACGATATAATTATATAGTATGAATAAATTGAATAGATAGATAGATAGATTAAATAGATAGAATAATTTATGTACATTTTAATATTATTGTACAGCAGAGTGATATCCAACCGACGAATCACGAAAGGGACGAGAGACCAGATACTAGTTTATTACCGCCACCGCCTCTCCCAGCTCAGCGCGTCTACTATTCTTACTTCGATCCTCAAAATGAAATATTAGAAGATCAGGATAGGTAAGTTTTATATTTAAAGTAAAATGTTGATTAAATCCCTTTATCATAATAAATCAAAATTAAAGTTGAATAGCGTGATATCCTTAAGTAAACTTTTCTGGACAAACTATGTATATCGGGTTTATGAAAAAGTCTCTTTACAAGTTAGTAAAAAAACTCTTTTAGCAAACCCATATATATTATTTAAAAAAAAAAGATAATTTGAAAAGATTATTTGATAGAGCAATCTTAACTCTAAGAATCTGTATTTTTAATTGCGACACGAAGATTTTTAACGAGCAATAAAGTCAGAATGTTCCTTTTTATTTAATCCATGAGTAACTTAGGAACAAAAATCGTAGGAACATTTTTAAAAATCGATTTTGTAAAGAAAGCTTTAAGTTTTCACGATAGATAGTTGAAAATTGATTGAAAATTTTTTTTGAGTATGTTACAGACTTACAAAGTGAAAAGAAAATTTTTCATTTTTTTTTAACGTAATTTTCTATATGTAAAAATTACAAAACTCACATAAATTCAAAAAATATAGGAACTCTTCGAAAATAGAGATTTCAAGCTTTAAATCTTTTTTAAAATTTAAATTTTTAACGAAGATATTGATAGGGAAAGGTCTTTTTATCAATTTTTAAAAAACTTTCCCTAACTTTATATATATATAGTTAATATAAATACATATGTTAGTTTTATATATATACATATATAATTAGTTTTTTAATATAACAGCATATATTTATATTTGTATTTCAGGGACCATGACCAGTACCTGACCGAAGCTAAGCGACTAAAGCACAATGCCGATGAAGAGAGCGATCTTACGGCACAAGGCATGATGTATCTAGAGGCTGCTCTGTATTTTCTTCTAACAGGCGATGCGATGGAATCAGACTCAGTTACAGAAAAAGCATCATATACTATGTACAAAGATACTCTTAGTCTTATCAAGTGAGTACATTTTTAATTAAGATGCGTACACGTGCAGTAAAAAGAGGAGAGAGTTTGCTAATTAAAGTGTTTTCCTTTGTTTTACAGATACATCTCGTCGAAATTTAAGAGTCAATCGAACAATTCACCTGAGAATAGCATACACACTAAGCTGGCTATCTTGAGGTGAGTGCATTTCCTCTTCTTTCAATCGTACAAACAATATCGTACAAGCGGACGAATGCGTCTTAAAATTATAATTTGTCTTTCTAGCCTTTGGTGTCAATCACGTTTGTATTCCAAATTATACAACATGCGCAAACAGGAAATGAAAGAGGTCCAGAAGATCGTCAATGACTTCAATCAAAAGGTGAGTGATTTTTTATTGGATCATAATTATGTTGCCCAATGTGATAATTATTTCAAACATATTACAATCCTCATTTTATTACGATCTATAACTATCCTAGATATAAATCGGCCCTAGATATAAATAATATAATTCTAATTCTTGAAAAATGTATTTCAGCAATCTCAGCAATCAGCAGCTCAGATAATACCTGCTCAGGCGGAAGGACAGGGCACGCCTTCTCTTTCGCCAACACCATCGCCCGCTGGTTCTGTAGGTTCCGTCGGTAGTCAAAGTTCCTCCGGATATAGTAGCAGTGGACAACAACAACAACAACAACAACAACAACAACAACAACAACAACAACAACAGCAACAACAACAACAACAACAACAACCACCACCACCACCGGTACAACAACCACCGATACAACAACCACCGGTACAACAACCACCGGTACAACAACCAACGGTCAATGGCCATATTAGTGTGCCATTGCAAGTCTTCAATGCGATGGTAAAGCAAAATCAGTGTTCAGGCTTACTTATGAATGGCCACGACCTATGGGACCAGGCAATAAAGCAGGCGAGACAGGAAGAGAATAGAAGTACGTATTGGAAAATAAAACACATCAGATGAATCTCATTTTGATTTATATAATGACCGGTTTATTTTTTTGCGTTATTAGGCTTTTTCATCGACTTGGATCGAAGATTGGGACCCTTGACATCGTATAGCTCGCTACGTGAGCTTGTGCGTTACGTTCAAGCGGGTATAAAGAAATTGCGAGCTCTCTGACCACAGTGGCATAGCCCCCGACCACCCACTCCAAACTACGTTACCTCCCTTCCACAAAATATGGTCACTTATCCGACCATGTACACGTAGTTGCATAGCGTCGTTATGTCGGTCACTGTGACTTGTTCATCAACAGCCGGCGATGGAAAATGAGAAGGTGCGATAGCGATGATACAGCAAAATCATGGACTATTTTCTTTGTAAGAAATGGTCTCGGGGAAGGGAGGGAAGGGGTGCAACGATTGGGTGAATCGATAATGGGGGGGTCACAGCAATCTAGAAAAAGGAGAGAAAACGAGAGCAACTCGTGAGATTCTCCTTTAGTCGGACGACGTAGGGGCATTCTTGATATAAATTTAGCAGCAAGTTTATAGTCAATTGCAAAGCGCGTGCCTGAGGGGGCGAGGGGAAAAGCGACCGATCGAGAGAGAAGTCGCTTTATCTTACCATGGTGCATAAACAAACCTCGTGCACTTTGTTAGAGCACGTGTTACTTACTCTCGAGGCGCAATGAAGAATCGTTAAGCGGAGATGATATCGAGACGCTCGCGAGTGCATTAGATTTCTAGCAAGCCGCAGTGATAACTCGTCTATTTTTTCCGAGGTGTCCGCTTTTGTAAATTAATGCATAGATATCGACACTGGAGGGAGAGGAAGAAGGGAGGGAAGAAGGAGGGATTAGGAAGAAAAACCGAATACGAGAAAAGAGAAGTAAAACCACTGATGGGGTAGAAAGAAGTGCCACGTATAAGCGCCCGTGTGTTCTCGCTTCACGGTGCGCCCGCAGCCGACGTTACCTGAAGCATGAGTATCGTTTCGGCGATTCAAGTGCGATGAATATAAGGGATATACCTATTTAATATATATAGTTTATTACCTATATAAATATATATAAATAGTTATAAAGATAAGAATATATTTAATAACGCGAAAAGAGATAAAGCATCTCGCGCGCCGGCGCCGCGTTTCAGTATAGGGGAACAGATGACAGTTGTATTCGCGAATGTGAGGAGATATCGTGATAACATGAAAAAGAAAGGGAGATAGAAGAGCAAGATTAGAATGACTTCGATGGAGGGATACGCGAGCAACAGGATCAACAACCAGAATCAAGCGATAATGCTATAGTTAAACTATAGTTTTAACGTTTGCGTGCGAAGCACACAACTCTTTTTTGTAGATAGATGGGGGAAGTAATTTAGATTAGAGTAATTAATATGCAAACAAGAAAAGCAGTAACAGATGCGATTATACCAATACATATTATTTACATTACCTAGAGTTAATCGGGAAAATAAGTAGAGGTTCTAGTGCGATTGAAAAGTAAAGGAGAAAAAAATAATAGTATACACACATATACCAATAGCATAATTTAATGAAACGCAAGCGAGGGAAGAACAAAGCGAGGTAAACGCACGTTAAAAATTAGAAGGTGAACAATGGCAAAATGTATTTGCGAAGAATAAGTGACAAATATAATATTCGAGATTACTACTCGCAAATAAATTTCGCCTGGAAGAGGTGAATGTCCCTCTTGCGCGCACGACATGAGATGCTAATGGAAAAATAATGAGAAGAACAGGCGCAAGCGGATAAGCAAGTTGCTCATGTGTATATTTTTGTAAATAGATATTTGTGAGTGCCGCCGTCTTGAGGGCGACCTACCGTTGTTGAGTTTGCGGTAGATCGGCCCGCCCCAATTTTTGCTACCACAGATCTTGTCGAGAATCGGATAAGAGATTATAAATAGGGAAAAAAGAGATATGAGAATACATAACGAATCGACACACGACGAAATGTCCGTTGAATTTAGTTTCAAAAGAGAAATATGCTCTCCGTGCTTTTTTTTCCTTTGAGAACGGCATTTACGTTATTCTCTAGATTTTCTGATCTGTTTTCCGTTTTTTTACGATCGCTTCTCGATTGGAAAATCTTATTTAATCGAAGAAAATTCTAAACGTGCGTCGCGGCAGCTTCGTTGTTCCCAAATTTACCGGTGATTTGATTCACCTCACTTTTCAAACGCATCTTTTCCCCCGCATTCGATCGATAAAGATTCGAGTAGATTGCGATTTAGCAGCGGGAAATAACGTGAATGGCACTTCAGAGTTTCATTTTCTCGATAAAACGAAATTTGACGAAACGAATTAGTGAAGTTTGAATCCATAAATCGAAGAGATTCTTATCAGATCTGAGATCAACAATCCGTAGTTTAATACATATCCTAAATTTAATTCTCCTAAGTGATTAATATCGCCCAACCAGAGGATGTGACCGATAGGCATACTCTGAGACCGTAGGACCAATTATTATTTGTATAACTGTTACAATAAAATTATATTGCCCCATTGCTGACGTTCTGTTGGCAATGCCAGAAAAGATGAACATAAAAGAAAAACGCAGGCGGATTGGCGGGATGACGATGGCCCATAGTTATTAAGCGCGGTCCAATGGTTCACGGGATACAATTTTATATTTCACGAGTGCGGTAAGGGATAAAGAGAAGAGAAAAAAAATAAATAAAATTTTAAAAAAGGAAAAGAAGTCTTAAGGAGCTTCGAGAATATTTTCGAGACACATATTTATAGCAGATACATATATCAGGCCCATTTTCTCGCCAGGCCGACCGCCGAAAAAAATGAATGAAATGCAAAATTTGAGATATCAAATCGCAAGTTCGATGTGATTTATCGAGGAAATGAAAATAAATATGGAATATTTATTACGATTGCATGCAGAGGATGAGTTTGCGACGAGTGGAAAAAGAGATTGTTGGTTTATGTAAATAATTATCGGTTTTTAGGTAGATTTTTCTTTTTATAATGTTCTTTTCGATAATTTCGGGCTGATGTATGTTCCTGTATGACTTCCAAAGATAAGTAAAAGGTGCTGTCCGTAAGGGTGCCGCGTAAAGCAGCAGCGAATTTAGATCAGAAAACACATTCGTCTCTTTTTAGTTCTTTTTGCTTTTTTTCTTTTGATCCCCTCTCCCCCTTTTTTCTATATCGATCAATGTAGTTGCATCGTCAATGGAATTGCGTCGCTCGATATTTTTTGCTACAATTCTATTATAAACTATTATTAAACTCATCGTTACTGTTATTGTTAACATTGACGATATTATTGGCGATAGACAACAGTAAAAGTAATAATGATAGATATAGATGGTAATAATTAATAATAGTAACAGTAACGATGTTACTATTTACTATGTAATGGTTATTATGTTACGAATAATATTATATCGTTATTCTTTCTTTGAGATATTTTAACGAGTGAGAGCGCATAAGACGAAGTGATGCGTGAAGGGTGGAATGCGGAGACATTGCGCGTCGCGCACACAGAATGTACATTATTCCTACTCATTGCGAAGCTGTGGAGGTTTCAATCGGGCAGACATGGTCGTGCGATAGATATCGCCCTCGTATCTGTAAAAGACCTTAATAGAGAGAGTTTGATTGCGCCGTTTGATTTTGGTCTTCTTAGCCTCTACCCCTCCTCACACCCTCACGCCCTTACCACACCACTCTGTACTTGTAAAATATTTATACATGTGTATATATGTGTGTACATATATATGTGTATGTATACATATATATACATACATATACATACAACACATTGCGTGTACATACACATATAAATATGTAAGGAGACGAGAAGTATACATACACGCAATTTTAATTATGATTATATTATATATTATTACATTAATAATTATTACATTGATGATTATACGCAATAATTATTTTCCTATATTCGTACAGGACGTATTGTGTACTATCCAATTTTTCTGAATATGAAACGGGTGTTTTATCGCCGTTAGATTGTACTGCTCCATCCGTCGTGATTGTGCCAAAAGAAAATGATGAAATGTTATGCGTTACGCGAGTTCGCATCTTCGCACAGCCACATCGATTGTTTTTAAAGCAAGTTCACATTATTCTTCGCATATTTTCATCATTGAAATCCTCCGATAATATTATAATAAGAAATGGATGAGTTCCTTTGATTATGTTTTTGTTCACAATATAAAAAGGCTCGATTTGAAATATCCTTATTTATCAAGATTGATAGCAAAAAATATTTTTTAAAAAACATAACATTGTATTGTTTTTTTAAATATATTTTTAATATTTTGAATATGTTTTAAATACTATTAAAAAAAACATATTTAAGACATGTCCAATCGACACAAACTAAAAGTAACATAACGTCAAATGTTATAATTTCATACTTCGCACTGTAATTGTTAAATAACATCTTGAGTTATATTACATTTATATTGTGGAGTACCAAATTGTAGCATTGATGCTATGTTACTTTTAGTTTGTGTCGACTAAGTATTGTTTATCAACTTTGCTATTTACAAAGCTTTCGATCAGATGAACTACAAATGTAGATTAGTTGAGAAATTATATACAATTTTATGTTAATTATTATAACACAATTATTCATTAATTAATTATTAAATCACCAAATTAATTAAATTTAATTTATCATTGAATTTATTATGTTTAGCTCATTTAAAAATTTAATACTTAATTGTATTACATGACATTATAATTACGTATTATTTATATTGTATATATACTCATATATATACATATATATATATATATATATATATTAGGTGTAGTAAAAAGAAATCCATTATTTTTGCATGAAATTGAATGGAAAAATAATGGATTTCTTTTTACCTAATATATAATTTTATATATATATAATTTTCCTTTTACAATTATTAAAATTACATATCTTCTATTCTCTCATATTCGATTGTGATAAATTTTAGATCGTTTAGTCCTATCCAAAAAGTAGTTTGAAATCAAGCTCGTGTAGAGAGCGAATGGCTTCGAAGATGCGATTCTATTTCGAATAATGTAACAAGACGGGCGGGCGAATGGACAGGGCGATTTAACGGCGGCGTATTTTAAAGTATGCGAAGTAATCGTATGCTGTTGTATCGAGCAATGCACAAATAATTGCGTTGACTATGCGTTCATAACGATGACACAACACGTATACTGCATGGACTTCGCATACAATGACGAGGGTAAAAACGAAAAGAGATCTTCTCCACTCTCCATCCCCCTTTATGAGATATCATCTATCCGTTTGGCGTAGGCTTCCAATGCGTGTCACACACAGGTTGATCACTAATGAAACGAACGGAAATCGATTTCTTTATTACCGTTTTTGTTGTGATATTTGCGACATTGCTTAAGCCTGTTCTACAATAGAATTGTAAATTGTAAGTCGTAAAAAATTGGCCAACCACAATTAAATATGATAATAATAAATGATTATGATTGATTAATTTCTTATGGCTTATGACTTTGTGACTCTATTGTAGAATAGGCTTTAAAGAAATCTACCCTTTCTTCGTGCCATGTTTCGTCGATCAAGCAATTTACACGACAAAAGCGACCGTTTCTAATTGGAATTACAACATGTGACATACACGTATTGTATATTACGTATATATATATATATATATATTCTCTAAATTTTTTTGGAGTAAAATCTCACTCTAAAGATTGAAAATTAAGCTAGTCTTGGAAAAGAATAATTCAATTTTCAATTTTTGAGAGTTAGATTTTATTAATCATTATTTAAAGTTTTAGCTGAAAAATTGATTTATGGCATTTGCTATAAATTATTCTTTGTTTCAAAAACCTTTTAAATTTATATACAATGCCAGTAATCAATAGATAACAATACAGGTAAAAGAATTGCAAATAAATAAAAACTAAGTGTCTAATATTTTTGACCAATACATACATAATACATACGAACACGTTATATTGACTAATTACACATTTATTGGATGTACTCAACGAATCGTTTATTGACAAGTAGACTGACAGGCGGAAGATAGCTGGAAGGATAGATGGGAGCGAAAAGAAGCAGGCAAAATTCATTAGAGAATTGAAACGAGGGGGAGAGGAGTCGGAGGATACGTGAATAAGTAACCGCACCAAGGAGAGACCAAATTATATCACTTAATGAGATATAATTACCTATTTGCTTTGTATTTATTTTAATCGTTAATTAATTATTGTATTTATTGGCGCGGAGGCTGATACGCATATGCATAATTTTCGGGAGACACGTTAATCACATGAAAACACGCACACATACGAATGTGCTCGGCCGAGTCACTATCACCCAGATTATCCGAAGAAATCTTTTAATTGTTATAAAAAAGCTTTGATGTTTATTCTTGTTGAGCAAAGTGACTCAAGTACAGAACGACTGAAGGGATAGACTCGCATGTGAACCATCGAACCAAAAGAATCTCTCTTCTATTTTCTTTCTATCGTTCTTTTTATGTAATAGAGATCGATCAGCAGAAAGCGTTAAAGTGTCACGCGTGATTTAGCAATGCGTGATTTATAACAAAATATAACGATTTAAAAATTTAATATCGTGGGACTGAAAAAAATTCACGTTTTTCTACAAAATTATATTGGACGTAAATGTTAAAAACTTGTCATTATTGATCGTTAAAGTATAGAAAAGTGTATTAGAGTTTGATTTATTTTGATGCCACTGCGATCGAACTTTACTATGCCCAAATTTGGGATCATGCAAAAAATATATTGCGTTAATTATGTAAATAATGAAAAATTTATTACATTTCATGCGAATCTTTTTAACTATTTTAATGATATATTGTGAACAATGATTAACATTTTCGGCCGTGCGCATTGTTCATCGTAGCAATACAACTTCCTCGTTAATTGCGAATTATTTATTTCGTCGTTGGTATACACATACACAAACAACATTTTCGACATTGTAGCGGAGGGAAGGAAGTACAAAATTTACACATAGCGAACGCACGAAGTGACTTGTAATACTCCTTCGACGAATGTATCTTGTAAACGTTCCAGATGCCTCACCTTGTACACCAAGTAATCAATATAAACACAGAACTTTAATAGTTATACTATTCCATCCCCCTTTATTACTCACGTTGCCAAAAAGAAATTCCGTGCGAATTGTCATAAAAAAAAAAAGAGAGAAAGGACGATCGAGATGAGTCGTTCCTCGTCAACGTACTCTTCTTTTTTTTTCAATTTCCTTTCGAGAAATCTCACCAATTTATTTTCGGTCGATCGTAACGCGAGTCGAAGACTATTTCTTGATTCTATTTTAATTTTGCTCCGTATGCGTCTGATCAGCTAATATTTTTTGTCACTTTGTACACATTTCATTTTTCTTTTTGCTTTGCGAAAACGTGTTGCAAAAAACGCTTATTTTTTTAATGAATCAGCGCAGCCTTTGACTCTTACACCATATGCAAAGAGAGGAAGACAAAATAATAATAAAACGTATCACGTGAGACAACGGCGACAGGGGAGATAAAACGTGGGAAGAGAAAGACCCGTGACAATATATACATATACATATATATATCTATATATTTGCGAGATATTTTGTGAAACAGGGCTTTTTTACCTATTTTATAGTAATCTCAGCTTAAACGGATTGAGAGAGTGGGAGCGAAAGAACGAGAGAGAGAGAGCGAGAGAGAGAGAGAGAGAGAGAGGGAGAGAAAGAGAGAGAGAGAAAGCCTTTACTAAAAATAATAAATTAAAATGATGTGACGAGGATGTTGTCATGAAATGACGTATTAAGCAGTTGATGAGTGGTCTGTAAATGCGTACATACATAGCATAAATGCCGTCGTTTAATGGGGACGGTTTTACTACAACGTGTACCCTATATTTTTGTTTATGTTTTGCGCCTTAGATTTAGCATTATTACTATTATATTCTAATTATTATTAATTATTTTGATTATTCTATATTATGTTTAAGATTCTTATTAATTATTATTATCATTGTGTATATGGTATAAATTGTAAAAAGGAACATATTTACTATATCATATTCATTTTACGGGGTCACTCCCCCGAATGAACAAATTGTTTAAACTAAAATGAAGGAATAAATAAAATATTGACCAAATTAAGAGTGGAGTTCTTTTCTACCGACCTCTCTCTTATTCATTCCTCCATTATATTATTTACAAGTATATAAGATATGTATTCACATTGGTAAATTATATGAGACCTTTCGAATCTATGTTTCTTTTAAGATTCGCAAATCATAGGTATCTATATTTTAACAACGATTATATCTACTATACTATAATTTTTTTTATATATATGACACTAGTCTGCCAATTGGTATATATATATATATATATATATA
>Ga0157363_1002660_pt1 | contig 15854 bp, 5 predicted proteins | sample AttsexASBM1_FD_111477 | JGI IMG/M metagenome (GOLD analysis project Ga0157363, IMG submission 111477) | Fungus gardens microbial communities from leaf cutter ant in Ribeirão Preto, State of São Paulo, Brazil - Atta sexdens ASBM1 | ecosystem: Host-associated > Fungi > Mycelium > Unclassified ...
GACCTTGATAAGTACGAGACAAGTCACATTTTCACGATTAAGCAAATAATAACTAAATTTTATTGTGAAAATCATCACTTTTCACGCCTATTAATTCAGCCTTTTATCGTGGCGAAGCGCTGTAATAGAATCCTGCCGCTCACTATCCTGCTGGTATATGTCTTGAATGTCGGTAAATGTCGATAATTGACACTTGTTATCATATGAAAAACCAAAAAATAAAATTATAAGAACATGATTTTAATATTGTTTAAATTTTAAATTGTTTTATTTTTGAAAATAACAAAATTAAAAAAAATAAAATTAAAACAATAAATAACAAGAGCAAAGAGCCATACATAGGATACCGTGTGATAATGAAAGCCATAATTTAATAGTGAAAACCAAAATTAAAAATTTGTTCATTAATAATATAAATCATATACGTTTCGGCCATGATTTGGCCAGTATATAAAAAGTTCTCAGTATATAAAAAATCAAAATTAATTAAATAAATTATAAATTTCGGTAAAAGCGCTAAAATAAAAATGTTTATTAAAATTGTCAGTTAAGATTATAGTTTACATGAAAAAATATAGTCATGTACTTTACACGGACGATTAAATTCATAATTTAAAAAATTATATTTATTATTTTTTTGTAAATTTATAAATTTAATCGTTCGTGTAAAGCATATGACTATATTTTTTATATACAAACAACTATGATTTTAATAATTGACAATCTTAATAACGCGCTTTTATGTTATATCGAAATTTATGATTTATATTAATTTTTATTTTTACATGTTGAGAATGGCTAAATCGTGGTCAAAATGTATCTGATTATTTTATATTGTTAATGAACAAATTTTAAATATATGATTTTCACTAACTATCTTGTATGAGACAGTTTGCTCTTGTTATTTATTGTTCATTTATTAAGCCATGTATAAATCATTTAATATTAAAATTGTTCTGCACAATTACTCCGGCTAAGATTGTTGCATATACATATATTTCAAGATTATATATATTTTCATGGATTATTTATGTATTGTTTATGTATTGTTTGTGTATTAAATTTACACAAATTCTTTTCATGTAGATAATGTAAACTCTTATAAATGGAATAATACAATACATAACGAGGTAAATATAGTAAAAAATTTATATTTAAATATATATAAATATATATAATCATATTATATTCGTATATATGCATATATATTTGTATATGAATATTTGTATATGAATGTCCATATATTTTTCTTTTTCTTTTTCTTTTTGTAAAATTATTGTTTAATATAAAAATAATAATAATGAAAAAACATTAAAAACACATGATTAAGATTCCTGTGTAGTCATCACAGATATATTAAATTTGTTCGCGTTGCATTTAATGTCCTTCAACATGTTCTTACAATAGATCTATTCATTTCAATCTGGTTTATATTATTAATTGTTAATTTGTCTTCTTTTCATTAATTTTCATACATGCATGTAATCATGACTTTGCTGCGCTTGTTTTATTTACACCAGGATACTACCCTGTCTCCACTTATTCAAAAGTAATTTAATAAATCATAAGTGGTAATACAGATCATTAATGACAAGATTTTAGCCTCGGGTTTTATTTATTTAACTTTTTCCTAATCAAATGACACGCTCGATAAATTTTGGCACGGAGTGAGCGAGGAAGCAAGAGAATCACGATTGCCAGGTTTCAACTGAGATAATCCCGAAAGCTTATGTACTGGAAATCGTACGGTCTTGCCTAAAATTGATAATTTCAATAAAAATTTGCAAGTTTTGTATTAATGGTGTGTCAAAATTATATGGCTTCTCAAAAAAAAGTCATTAGATTTTTCACTCTTTTGGAGATTTTTTTTCAGAACTCGAGAAATTTTTTAATCCCACCGCCCAATAAAAAATTTTTAATGCACAAATATATAAATGTATATAAACACATATATAAATATGTATAAATATATATTCATTCATTCGATGACGCAACTTCCCAAAGTCAGAACAGAGTCTATCTCTTGTACATATACCCTGTATGTACATGCGCTCGCAGATTATACACAGACAATATGGGGCAATTTAATGCTGGTTTCCGAACAACAATGTATAAATATATAATTATATATGAAATATGTCCATACAGTTCATTCTTTTGTAATAAACTACAATTTAATACAAGAAAAAAAAATAATACCGAGAAAACATTAAAAATAATTAAAAGGATAATTTGGAAAAAATCAAGTTTAGAGAAATGTAAAAAAATTACTAATGTATAATTATATACAATTCTATAAATGTTTTCTATAGATGAATTTTAGAATTTTTTTTTCAACATTTCTTCAAACTGAATTGTTTCTAAAGGAAACAATGGAAATTTTAACAATACAAAAATTATCCTTTTCATTATTTTTAATGTGTTCTCATTATTGTCATTATATTTATTTTTCTTGTATTAAGCAGTAATTTTACAAAAGAAAGAATTAAGGATTTATGAACATGTTTGAATACATATTTTATTTATAATCATATAGTCATTTTTATTTATACATATTTATACATAGTAATGTTTTAAATACATCTATATGTTAATTTAATACATGAAATTTTTTCCTTTTATGCACATTATCATTTCTTAAAAAAATGGTCATCAACATTCAGAGCAATTAATCGGAGATTTTCATCATCTACCGACGGAGTGCCGGTAAAGAAAGAATCGTGCAAAAAATCGGAAACTCTGACTGAAAACTGCAAGAGAATTGGCAACCGTGGAGAGAATCCGTTCTTCTCTGTGCTGAACAATGAGACAGCTCAAGAGAACATCTATTCTCCTCACTGTATTCGCTTGTTTCAAGCGACCGAAAATGCTTTCTCGCCAATTTCGGCCGTTTCAGCGTATATCAATAAGGAATGAGGGGTATTTAATTATATTTAATTGTATTTAATTGTTTATTAAAATCATAAACAATTAAATATTTTGTAAACTATTGCGTTTTCACATGATTTATACTATTCTGGATTAATGGGAGGAGTATACTATTAGCACAATTTATTAAAACTTATATGTTTTTAGAATTGTTATGTATTTAGAATGATCCTCGCCCCTTATTGATGCCGGGGGAGGCCGAGATTGCTGAGAAAGCATTTTCAGTCGCTTGAAACAAGTGACTAGAGTGAGAAGGAGCTCGCTGTCTTGTTCACTCTCGGCGCGTCGAAGGAAAGCAGTGTGAGCACACATACATGGGCTGGTGCTTGAATGTGTTGCTACCGATTTCGCTAGACCGCCGTCTGATTTGGTGTTGCTACTGTCAACGCAGAGCTTCTCAGGCTGAGTAATCAGGAGCTTTAAGCCATAGGCTAATATTTATAATCGGATCCTATATTTGAGAACATTTTATTGCCATTCATAGTATTTCAATATTGAAAGTATTATAATACTATAATCTTGACTTCAATTTACAATATTTTAGTATTGAAATACTATGAATTTTAATAATAATTAATGAAAAGTGATGAAAAATAATGAAAACTAATTCGTATATATTTAATATTCATACTAATTTATTCAGAGATATTGAACATTAAATTATACTGAAGTATCATGAACCCTAAAGATATATGGTAATTATTGAAAATGAGTTAAAAAAAATGGAAAATAATACAACACACATATAATACTTTTACTTTTATTGTATACTGAAATATACTGAAATACTATAATTTCTAAGGAAAATTAAATAAAAATATCTGAAATGTAATGAAATTACAAACGAAGTATACAATATTTTTAAAGATTTATTAATGAAAGTTAACGGAAACAAAAACGGGATAATCAAAATGTTGCAATAAGTAAAAGAATGAAATCTGCTAAAAAATAATAAAATTACTTAAAATTTTAACGACAAACATTGAATTCAAAAGAATTATGAAGAAAATTTATATAGTTTATATTCAAAGTAATTGAATATTGAATTGTATTTATTATTTTGAATCCGAAAAAAATGAAAAATAATACAAGACAAATAACATTTTTACAGTTTATTGTAACACTGAAATATGCTGAATTCTCGGAAAAATTATTGAAAATTATAGAATATTTGAGAAATAATGGAAACGAAATATACAATATTTTTACAGATTTATTAATGAGCGTTACCGAAAACGGAAACATACTTGTAACAATATAATATTTCATATATTGTCACAAAATTACAATTTTTCCTCTACAATTATCATTTCTATGGATAATCAAACCCGAACGATAACATTAAAATCATAGTTTTTAATAAAAATCAAGTATTATTTAGTTTTATATACATATATCTACGAAATTATATAAATATATATATAAATCATAAGATTAATACTGCATTATGAATTTTTTACCCTTACTCATATAAATTTTTACTTTTAGTGAATAGCTTAAACAGGGACGTGAACTCTCATTAGAATGTCGGTCTTTAATAATATTTTGTTGCTTTATATACAGGATATTATATACAGGATATTATATTTCAGAATTCCAGGATATGGATTGCACAGCGTGATTGTATGTGCCAAAAGAAACAATTTTTTCTTCTGACAAAATTGCGTTCAAACAATATTTTTTAAATAAGAACATTTTAAGTTAACGAATGAACGCTCTACGTTATGCAAGAGGGGCGGCGCATTCCGGCATATGAACGTTATTTTACTATTTTGCTAAAAATTTTATAAAAATTATGCATGATATCTAAATATCACTATTTTGAAAATAACTTGTTTAAAAAGAGAATGTTTTTCTAATTGATATCACTGAAGAAACTACTGAAAGTAAAATAAGTAAATTAGACAACTTGTAAATATATAATTATGATATTTAGACATCATATATAGTTTTTATAAAATCTTTAGCAAAATAGTAAAATAACATACATGCCCAGCTATACCGGGCCGTGCCACGCGCCATGTGTGTATGCGCCGTGGAGTGCTCACTCGTTAATTTAAAATTGTTCTCATTTAAAAAGTACTGCAATTTTGTCAGAGGAAAAAGCTGCTTCTTTTGGTACATACAATCATGCTGTGCAATCCGTATCCTCAAATTCTGAAACACTCTGTATAATCAGAGCTAGATATATAACCGACGTTCAAATTATCTGCACATGTAAAATTGACATTTGTACATGGTTTTCGACATTTGTACATGTATTCTAGTATCTGTATTATATTTTTGTACCAACGTGGAGCTAAATATAATATTTTGTACTGAATTTTTGATAAAATTCAGTACATATAGTAGATATAATAAATTTTAATGAAATCTTAATAAATTGTTAATGGAATCTTAATAAAATTTTAATGAATTATAGTGAAATCTTAATGAAACAACATTGAAAATGAGCCAATTGATATAGATTTCAATATGAAATTCGTAGTACGAACTAGTATTAAATTAATTCAGTGGAATTAGTATAGTAAATTAAATATCTATAACGATCAAAGCTGGATCTTTAATGTTTAAATAATTCAATGTAAATTATATACAGGGTATCTGGAATATAAATGTCAAAACTTCGGGAACATATAGGGGATCGATAAACTAAGAAAAGAGTCCTGTATACTAGTTTTTGCTTCATTTTGGAGAAAAAAAATCGCAAAAAAATACAAAAACGTAGTTGCTTCATTCTTGCACTGCCTCTAAAGTATTATTGTAAATAGCTAAACTCGTACATAAAAACAATAATAATAATTCTGTTTTCAAGTAAAAACTTTTTATGTTTGTTTTTGTCTTGTAGGACCATTTTTTTTTACTCGACAGATTAAATGCTGCCAGATTTTTTGGAGACTGACTTCTTTGATTATTTAGAAGATATCCACGGATTGCAGCAATGGATTGAAATATTTCAACTCGATGGGGGTCCAGCTCATTATAGCAGAACTACTCGAGCTTAGCTAGACAGACATTTACCACAACGATAGATTGAACGTGGAGGAGTAGTACTTTGCTACCTAATCACCTGATCTGACATCACTGGACTTCTTTGTATGGGGGAAAGGGGGGGGAGGAGATCCTGAAGTAGGAAGTTTATTCGTCATCAATTAACTTAAGAGAACAATGGAGAAATCGAATTGAGATTGCAGTGTACCAAATATTGCCAGATCAGTGCTTTAGCTGCAATACGAGCTGTACGGGACGCAATACTTGCATTGCTACAAGAGGATAACATTTTGAACAATATCTACATTAAGTGAATAAATATAATATGAATAAGTAATGACAAAATACAAAAATGAAACTTGCATTTTGCCTTTTTTGCGATTTTCTCCAAAACGAAAACGAGCATATCTGTATAGGACTTTTTTTCTTAATTTATTGATCCCTTATACGCTCTTGAAGTTTTGACATTTAAATTCCAGACACCCTGTATATACTGCTGCGCCGCTAATTTGCTCTGAATCGAGTGTTCTAAATCGAGTCCGTCATCGTAAATACAGAAGAGGGTCTTCCCCTTGACGATTTCGTGTTTTATGTTCTATTGTTCGGTTCTGAGTCTTTGATTTTTGTCAAGAACTGTCATTCTCATTCTAAACTATGTAATAATTATTGCTGCGAGCGAATCTCGTATGAAAGGAATCCATGAGAATTTTGAGAGTGCGTCTTTCTTTGCACGAGTGCAACAATACTCAAATTAAAAGTAGAGTGTGCCATTTAAAAAAATCGATGTACTCTTGTTCTGACCTTGCGACACCATCCAAAATCAGATTGATAAACTCAGTGAATAAATCATTTGAAACCCTATTTTTGTAGAAAACATTTCTTTTGGAAATGCTTAGTTTTCGGGATATTTCACCAGTCCGAGACTTACTCTGTATATGTACATGCATATACCATATTTGTCGCACGGCAACAAGTTTTCCGGACTTATAAACGTATTTAAACTACTATAATAATGTCACGAATTAAATTGACAAGCGGTTTTTTTATTTCGATGCTCAATCAGACATCATATTAGAAAGATGTTAATGTGCTGAAAAACTATAAATAAATGTATTGCGAAGAATATTATCTCGATCGGGAACTCGGATTTTTTGCTTTCCATGCGAGCATCCTAAGCTTTTAAATTATCAAGGTCTTAGTAATATTCTTCGCAATAATCAGTACATGTTTGGAAACAAGATCCTTCTTTCAGGCGATAATATAAACAATAAGAATCTTATTTTAGACTATACATGTGAAAATATAACTAATATGAATTAAAAATTAAATACATATAAAGCAATGCTTTGCGATTTGTACATTTTGGGCCGATTCCAGGGAGTGACTCCCACTACCGCTCAAGGCGGTTGAGCCGCCGAGCGCTCATGTGACGTTCTGGCTCAGGAGGTTCTCGTCTCTATACCAGAAATATAGGAGCACATTTTCCGCCAAATTATTATTGAAACATGTTTTTCATTAAATAATTTATGTCTATTAACAATTTTCTATTGTTAATTTATTCATTGTTCCTTAATGATATACTTATATCTTAACGTAATTTTCTAATACATTATATAATTATGATACGAGGACAAGTCAATAAGTTCTTGGAAAATCTGTTAGAGGGCACTCGCAGTGTCATGTCATATTACTTTTTAACAAATAGCACTCTCAGTTGATTACTGTCAAATTTTGAGCGGAATTCATCGCATGGTTTCATTTCTGTAGAAATGACGGTTAAAGCGAACAATTTTTGTATTTCTTGCAAAATGAAAAAAAAATGAGTTTTGTGCAGTCATCTACATCTACATATGAAAGGTTTAACGCCGAAAGAAATCAAAGCTGAGTTGAATAATGTTCATAACACGTCTGCATCAGCGTTTGCGACTGTATACAATTGGGTGAATGAATTTAAACGTGATCATACATCCACATGTGATGCACCTCATTTGGGACATCCAATTGAAATTACTATGCTAGAAATCATCGATAAAAAATCCATGATATTGTTTTGATTAATCGATGAATGAAAGTGTGCGAGCTTGTTGAGGTCACAGGCACATAGTATAGTAATTTCAATTTTGCACGAATAACTGGGTATGAAAAAGCTATCAACAAGATGGATGCCGCGTTTGCTCATTGTGGACTATAAGCGCGACGATTTCATGTTTGAAGATGTTTCAACGTAATCCAGATGAATTTCTGCGTCGATTCATTACTATGGAAACATGGATCCATTATTTCATATCCGAGACGAAGAAACAGTCAAAACAATGGACTTCATCGGGTAAACCAGCTCCGTAAAGTCGGCCGGAAAGGTGATGGCCACAATTTTTTGAAATGCACGCGGTATAATTCATATCGGTTACCTTCCGTCGAAGCAAACGATTAATGGCGATTACTACATAGCTTTATTGGACCGTTTCAACAACATTAAAGAAAAAACGTTCCCATTTAGCGAAAAAGAAAGTGCTCTTCCATCAAGACAATGCACGGGTTTACACGTGCCCGGCACCGATAACCAAATTCAACGAAATTCCGCTACGAATTGCTTCCCCATCCAGCATATTCGCCAGATTTAGTTCTCTGCGATTATTTCCTGTTTCCAAACCTGAAGAAATGGTTCGGAGGAAAGAGATTCACCACCAGACAACAGCTCATCGCCGAAATAGAGGCTTATTTTGGAGGGTTGTTGAACAAATCATATTATTCGGACGGCTTGAAATAGTTGGAGAATCATTGTATCGAGCGTATCGATCAAGTGTATCGAGCTGAAAGGAGACTATGTTGAGAAATAAAAATGAATCGATCAAAAAAAATATGTTACTATGTTTTTCTAAAAACTTATTGATTTGCCCTCGTAATGTACATTTCGACAATTTCCACATCACTCGTGAAGTACTACATACTTTATAAGATGCGTTTTTTTTAATGTGGTTTCCCTAATAGGTCTACTACACAAAAACAAGAATCAAATACTAGAATATGACTTAGCAGGAAATTATATATCGTATTATACAAAAGGAAAGAAGGATTAAACAGTCAGTTTAGATATATAGAAAAATTATTCTTATTTTTTTAATCGTTTGCTCGATTCTACTAATAATGATGTATCAAAATGATGCTGTATCCATGCGGAAGAATTATATGCGAAACATGATGCCTTCCACTTTCATAAAAAATTAAAAGAAATTACCAACACTTTCAAGAGAACAAACATTTTAAAACTCACAAAAGATAATAAGATCCTAATAGACCCTCAGATCTGTAAAGTTTGGGAATATATCCAGAATCTGTTCGATGATACACGCGCTCATTGGCCCCAAGCGATATTACCAGCAATGCAACTGGGCCACCAATACTAGAGTCACAAGTAAGATACACGCGCTATCTTAGGAACAGGAAAGTATCAGGGGAGGACAATATCCACAGACGCTCAAACTAGTTAACACTAAAAAACTTTGCCAACTATTCAATACGATCTGCGACACCGGCAACATATCCGCTGACTAGTCTCTACCTTCGTCGCTATACCGAAAAAACCTAATGCTAGATCATGTGAGGAACCGACTAATCAGTCTTATGAGCCATACACTAAAAACATTCTTAAAAATAATACATAAAAGAATATACGACAAATGCGAAGAAAAATCAAGCGATACGCAATTTGGCTTTAAGAATAGCTTAGATACGAGGGAAGCATTATACTGCATGCAATTATTCGTACAAAAATGAAAAGATGTATTTATATGCTTTATTGATTATCAAAAAGCATTTGATAACGGCAATCAATTGATAATCAATTAATACCGATCTTACGAGAAACAGGTATTGACGAAAAGGACATTCAGGTAATACAAGTTGTACTGGAACAGGAAAGCTCAAATTGGGCAAGTCTTCAAACTAATAACATAAGAAGCCAGACAGATTCGTCAAGAATGCATATTTTCCACTTCTATTTAATATATAGAGAAAACATTCCAACTGCACTTGAAAATCAAACAGGAGGGGGTCGATTCTTCGAAGATCTGTATCTTCAAATAAGGTGAAAATTACAAAAGTGAACAAATTTACTAGATGTTGAACTAATGAAATTATTAGTATTCTAGTAAATTCACTCACTTTTATAATTTTCATCTCGTTTCAAAATACAGAATTGATTCCCAGGAATAAAGATAGAAGGCATTCCCATTAACAATTTACGATATGTAGACGACACAGCAATATTAGAGAATATCCAAAAACTATAAAACCTCTTGAACGTCAATGTGAGCAAAACCAAACTGATGATAGTTAGCCGACAACTTCATGGGAATGCAAATCTCCATATTGACGATCAATCGATTGAGAGAATAAACAAATTCAATATCAAATATCTAGGCTCTATACTCAAAGACAAGTAGGATAGTGATGGGGAGGTTAAAGTGAGAGTAGCAATAGCTAGAAGCGTCTTTACCAGATTTGATAAGTATCTACTGAGACAAGAAGTTGAGTCTTAGAATGCGAGTGATCAAATTACGTATGGCCAGTACTGTTATATGAAGTAGAAACCTGGTCACTCAATGTTAAATCCTTCAATAGGATAGAAACCTTCGAAATGTGGACGAAGGTTTTTAAGAATCTTGTGGACAGAACACATGTCTAATGAGGAGGTATTACATCGAGCCAATCCTATCGATTGATGGAGATAATTAAACAATGGAAGATCATCTAGGACATATATTGAGAGGACCTAAATATGACCTACTAAAAACCATTCTTATCGAAAAGATCGAGAGAAAGCGGGGATCAAGCTGCAAGCACTCATAGCTCCGCAACATCAGAAACTGCAACATATCAGACGCTTCCACTATATTTAGACGTGCAGAAGAGGGCATATTGCGCATTGTACAGACACGTGTATATTTATACGCTACTTTAAACGTACAGCACTACAAGAAGAAGAATGGATGGTGTCATGTATTATGAATTGTTGAAATAAAATGAAACAATAACCGAACGTTATCGACAACAATTGGAGTATTTGAATGATAATTTGATGCAAAAATAACTATCGATTGCATTAAATTGGCAAAAGGTGATTCTTCTCTATGGTAATGCTCGACTCCATGTTGCTATTATGATCGTGAAACAAACACTGATGGAGTTCGAATGGGAGATTCTTCCACATCCAACATATTCTCCGAATTTGATACAAAGCGATTTATTCCGACTGATGCATAACGCTCTGAAAGATATACACTTCCATAATTACAGTGAAGTCGAAAATTGGGTTGCTGAATGGATTGACTTAAAAGACAGACCATTCTTTCGTCACAAAATTTAACTTCTACCAGAAAAGTGGAAAAAAGTCATAGCTTCCGGAGGCAAATATTTTGATTAGATCAAACATTTTAAAATAAATGTTATTAAAATAAATATTTTAAAAAAACAGCGGCTTTCAATGCAAGTCTCTAATATATACATAGTGTTTCCTCTTGATAATTTAAAATATCTCTCCATTGTTTTTGATGATATCAGAAAATACTACAGGGAATCTTGTTGATTTGAAGAGGAATATCATATCATGATGAGTAAAAAATTTTTCTCAAAATCATGTTTTTTTGAGATTTCAAGATCACCTTCACTTTTTTAAATGAAATTATATGATTTTTTTACATAATATGATTCCTCTAATTATTTTATATGTAAAAGTATTAGTAGTGATATTATAAAATCAACAGTTTGAGAGATATTTTATGCTTTATTCCAGCATATATTAACATAAAATATTAAATAACTTGTAAATTATATTAATTTTTAATATTAATTTTTTTAATCGCACCTTAAAACTTTTATATACAGAATAAGATGAATCAATTGATGTAAAGAAGATACATAGTTGTTTTAAAAAAATATGAAAAAGGATAATTTTTTAAATAAGCAAGTATGTATTTCCTTCCCATCAATTGATTTATCTCATTATTCTGCACATAAAAATATTAAGGTATAATTATTAAAAATTAATAATTTAATTATTAACATTTTATGTCAATATATGTCAGAATAAAGTATAAAATATCTCGTAAATTATTGGTTTTTTTATATCACTATTTTAATAGTGTTAAAAATATATAGTGTAAAATTATACTTCTATATGCAGAACAATTAGAAGAATCATATTGTGTAAAAAAATCACACAATTTTAAAAAATACAAGTGATCTTGGAGTCTCAAAAAATATGACCTTGAGAAAGATTTTTTTCTCATCATAATATGTGCCCTTTTAAATCGAACAAGATCTCCTGTGGTAGTTTCTCGTATCATCAAAAACAACGGAGACATTTTAAATGATCAAGTTATAAGAAATATCCCGAAGAATAAACTATTTGAAAAAGGTTGTGACTCCGGATTTACGGGAGGATGTTTTTGAAAGAAATGTTTCAGACAAAAGTTGTAAGGTATAAAAAGATCTATTTACTTATCATCTTATCAATGATCTTTGACGCCACCAAGATCAGATCAAGATCAAATTGTCTTTTTCTAATGGGATATCGTATTTTTGATGCCAAAATCGAATAGCTGGTGTCAAGTATTTCCAAAAAAATTTACCTTTTAATAATTTTAATACATTGTAGATTATTATTAGAATTCATTTTTATATTATAGTTTCCATTAATAGGTAAAGGTGGCTCACTGAAATGAATTAATTTGTAAGAAAAAATTTTTTTTTTGTAATTACAACATCATATTGTCTCTGAGGACGGCTCAAAAGTAAATCGAAACATGTAAACGGATTAATTATTAATAAAGTTATTTTGTTAACTGTTCGGTTTGCACAAGAATTATCATGCTTGACTCCTGTATCCAATCATTTTGTGAAAAAATTTTCGTTAAAGAGTCTTTAGGAATTAATTTATATTTACATTAATTTATATTTACTTTTATCTTCATCTTATATTTTCATTTTGTATTTTCTTGTATTGCGTATCAAACAAACAATAACAATTGAAAGTGAAGAACAGATATAATAGCAGGGAGACGTGTATAAGTACGCAATTGATGAGGCACTAAAACTGCTGCTACAACGTCTACCAGAAGTGTAACAGGCTGTCAACAATTAAGCTTAATAATGAGATTTACATAAATATAAGCGTAGAATGTAAAAGTACAATGAAGTACTATGAATAACTAGACGAAAAAGCAGAAGTCAAAAGTCTCTTGATAAAAATTTGAGGAGATTAAGGAGGCAGCATTTGAGCCGGTGCACAGTACTACGATAGAAATGACGACGAGCAGAAGAAAGCGACCAAAGAAAGCGAGACATGGCTAAGCGAAAAAAAAGACAATAAGGAAGAGGATCAGAGGCAGACAATAATTTAAAAATTTTATAGCGACATAGGAAAAAGAGAAGCGCGATTCAGCAAAATGGTGAAGAAAACGCTAGAAAATTTTGATAACGAATGGCAGGAGTATCGAAGAAGTCCAATTCAAAGTTAAGGCGTAAAAGGATACCGAGATAAGGAGGGGTGTTAGTATGAAGAACACAAAAAACAAAATAACACAGGTGGAGAATGAAATGTTTACGAATATCTAACCACCTGGAGCTGATGAAAGAAGGAGATAAATCATATTTCTAGACATTGTAAGAAGAACATAGGCAAGAGTTCTGAATGCGTTAAAATTAATAACTTTTGAGTTGGTGAAGGAACCATGTCAAGATATTCGGAGGACACTAGAGAAGTTGGGAGACTAGGAGTTTTTAAGAAAAATTTAGGATATGACAAAAGAAATATAGAAGATGAAGGAAGGTGGCTTAGCATTCAACAAAGATGTGGGTATAGAAAGTCCAAGAGGAGTTGAAATGGATTCCAAAAATTTTAATGGAGGCTAAACGAGGAATTGTGATAGAATTTAAGAAAATGTTAAAGGAAAAGAAGTGAGATAGCGAGGAAGTGGAACCAGCAGTTAAGAAATAAGATTTATTTTATAAGAAATAAGATGGATTTAAATGAAGGAAATTTGCAGAGGTCCATTTAGCGATAAATTTAATATCATGATTTAGAGCAAACGCAGCTACGAGAGAGTCGGATGGTTCAAAGGAAGAAAGAAGAGCAACGTTATCAGAAGTTTAGAGGTATTATAATAGAAACAAAGGGAAAATCAGCTGAAAATTGTAGAATAATAAGAGAGCAATGACCGAACCTTGAAGGATGTTGGCGGGAAGAAGGAATGATGATATGGAAAAGAGCGGAGACACTAGAACTCTTTGAGAATGCTTTACAAGGAAGGAGTGAAGAAAGGAGATGACAGAGGGGAAAAGGCATTCAGTGATTCAGATTTAGAGAGCAGATTGTATTTGTGTACTGAGATTACTATGAAGAGTAACGTTTTCTTTGTATTTCTTATATTTTACGTTTTTTTCACTTATATTTTTCTTCAGTAATAATAATGATAATAATAATAATAACAACATTAATAATTATTATTTTCACATTAATAATAATAATAATAATAATAACTCGGGAGGTTGTCCTCTATTGAAGATTCATCAACAATACCCAAATATAGTCCATTGTGTCTTTTTGGAAGAAACAGCTTTCAATTATTCGAGACTGTTCTTCTTCAAAAATAGAGAAAGTCTTTCACCTGAAACTGTCCTATTTGATTGGGCTCGAGTAACAGCCCAAAAGCAATCGTCTTAATTCAACATAAGCTGGACACTGGCCTAAAATATGGAAACTAATTTTCTCACCGTGACCACACTTTCTATACTTGGGAATGTCACACAATTCCAGTTTGTGTGATAGTTTGTGAAGTCATGTCCCGTAGATTTGCACCATAACTCTTCCATACTTCTCAAGATCCTAATGCATTTGGCCATGTCCTCGCCGAGAATTTCACCCATTAAGGCTCTCATCTGCCTGCATTTGGTCTTGGTTATTTCTTGCTAGTACTTTACATGACGATCTCGTAATCAATTTCTGATTTTAGTCCTGCAGACACTGCTGAGGACTGCTGAGCACATCCAAGGTCGACACTGATCCCATCCAATCCAGCTCTAGCTAACTTGTTAGCAATCTCATTGCCTCTGATTCCCCACAAGAACCCACACTAGAACGTTGTTGTTCACCAAGCGGTCTAACATTTACATTCCCGGACTAGTTGCAAATTAAAGATGTATGCATCTAATGCCGTCAGGACCGCCCAACTGTCGAAACAGATCCTGATGCGCCTACACATCTCCCCCGAAGCAATCGGCATCAAAGCTTAATTTAAAATCGTCACTACTTTCGATTGGAATATTGTAGTAAGTTTCCCAAGTGGGATAACAGCACTGATCCTTTATCTGAAGATATCGACACTAGTGCTCTGATCAGTTTTCAGGAGTCATCCGCATACATGTCCTCATTTTTGATAATGAGTACTTCGTTCTTTCTTCATTTTTCGCGACTGGGAAGACTTGAAGATCACGTTTGACTGTCATTCTGTCTTATTCCATGTCAAATACGGTTCCCGATAGGATCTCTTTCGGTAGCCAAATGTACAGCATCCTCCACTTGTTTTTGCACTTCAGGCGATAGGTCGCAGCCGTGGCTGCAACTACCATAAAATGAAGCGATTCGACACCAAACAGTAATCTCATGGCTGCTACCGGCGTTGTTCTTATAATTTTCATAGCTTCTCTAAGAAGTGTTCCGATTCGTTCCAACGATGCCTTGATAATAGCCTCCTGCGCCCCAGAGTCGCAAAGAGTAGTCTAGAATGGAGCACTGCAATATACAGCCAGTAAATCCTCTCCGCAGGCTCCAAAGATTGTCTGCCCAAAGGTTCTTCTATACATTCAGAAGTAGGTGCAGATTTTCCTGCATGTTAGATCTAGGTGCAGTTTCCAGGTTAGTCTTTTATTCAGGATAA
>Ga0157363_1002661_pt1 | contig 15852 bp, 9 predicted proteins | sample AttsexASBM1_FD_111477 | JGI IMG/M metagenome (GOLD analysis project Ga0157363, IMG submission 111477) | Fungus gardens microbial communities from leaf cutter ant in Ribeirão Preto, State of São Paulo, Brazil - Atta sexdens ASBM1 | ecosystem: Host-associated > Fungi > Mycelium > Unclassified ...
AGCGAGGAAAATATTTTATAAAAAAAAACATAAAAAAAAAAAATATAAATATATATATATATATATATATATATATATATATATATATATATATATATATATATATATATATATATAACATTTTATTAGAACAAATGCCAATCAAATGTTTGATTAATCAAAAAATAATATTACATTTACAAATATTTAGTAAATATTACTAAATGGTAATAATTTGCTAATTCTTATTAAATATTTGTAAAAGTGACATTATTTTTGGTTATATTAACCAAACATTTGATTGGCATTAACCATACGTTTAATAGCTATTACCAAACTTTAAGGGGGTCAACTGCTCTAAAAAAATGTACGTTAATGTACAGTGACTACTAATTATGACAATACAATATGCTTTATTACTAGCATTGCTATTATATCGTTAATATTATCCTATATATTGCGCGCAATATTGCCAAGTATTGTTAATGTATTGCTATATACTATTATGTATTACTAGCATATTGCTAGCGTATTGCTAGTACTGCTAGCATTGCCTGTTTTATTACTGTACTGTCGCAATATATTTCTAAAGAAACTGAGTGCCGTATAGTTGACCTTTCGCCAGACTTCTTTTTCAATGTACATAAGAAATAATGAAAATGCTCATAATATAAACGACCATGCATACCTATCCTAGAAACTTCCGTATCTAATCCCGTATAAAATCAATAATGGAGTCTCGGGACTTTATGAAGTTAAAATATTGTTTATTTTACAAATATTAACGTGCAGAACAAAATATCTTACCTCAATAGTATTATATAGATTGGGGACTTTATGAAGTTAGAGGAAAAAACGTAAGAAATAAAAAAAATAGCATACCTACTTATTTAATATAAAAATCTGACATAAATTTCGCAACATATTGGAATGTCGCAAAGACAGATGCATCTTTTTACAACAGTTGGCACTAGTAATATCAACCGTTACAAAAATATAAAGGGTACTCATACCATTTGTAGCTCATAATACCCAAAATCTGATCCTATCCTATATGTTTTTATACATTAGTATAGTGCAACGCATGCTAGTAAATAGTATGTTTTATTATCCGATTATATCTTTAATAAAATTAATAAGTTTTTATAAAAATAATAGCACACACACACACACACACACACACACACACACACACACACACACACACACACACACATACGCGCGCGCGCGCACACGTAAATATCCATGGATAAAAATATACTAAGATACCAAATATGCTATAGATACCAAAGATTCGAAGATATCAATGAACTTTGACTTTTGTATTTCCTGATGCATTTTGGAAGAAAAATTAAGAATATAAGAATTTTCAACAAAATTCAAGTAATATTTCAGTTCTAATTTACCATCTTATTAAATAAAAAAATTGACGTAAAAAATATTGTTCCAAAGAACAGATTCACCTCGTATAAAAAGCAGAATTGATCAAGCCATGCTTAGTCTCTATCGGGTGGATTATATCTTTGCAATTATCATGTTCACGACAACATGCATCAGTCATTGCAAATACTCCCAAATCGTCCGGGCCATCCGCTATATCACCACTGCCGCACCATTTGGTCCCTGATAAAAATTCAAACAAATGATAAAAGTTCTCAAAAAGTTGTATGAATAAAAGAAGAGTTAATACAGTTTTTTAACATATTCTGTCAAATACGAACGAAATGAATTATCTTGTCCTAATCGTATATTGTACGAATTTTTATTTCTGATATCGTAAACTTCTTTGTTAAATAGAATTGTATATATGATTGCATTGATAAAACCATATTGAATAAATCCTACCTGGAAATATAAAAGCCGGTTGGAACGTTTCGCGAAGTTCATCGTTGACGGAAATCTCACTGTTGTTCGGAAATGCGATATGCCATCCGCGGATATTCTGGGATAGTAATAAAAGCACGAAAAACAGCACAATAGTTGAAGTCATCGCGACGAAATCCTTCTGTCGTTCTAACGAATCGTAGAAGAAACGATTCCCTTTTATACAGTATAACGAGAATCTTCGTCCTTGTACTCCATTTCATTTTTAAGCCATCTAATCGCTCGGGTTACGCTTGGCGTACGAAACAGGCAACTATTGCGTTGTGCCATGGACATTTGCATTTCCTGCGATGGAATTAATCTGCTTCAAGATAACAAAACCAAGTTTTAAAGAGAAAATTATCAAGGTTTCCTTTGTTCTTCAAGGTTTGGGTACCCATGTCCAAAAAAAGAACGCCACACAAATACTAGCGAAGTTGCGCGCCAGTATCTTTAATATAATATATATAGTTAAAGCTAAATCTAATTTTTTAGAAAGATAGGGATAAATCAACAATCGCGTGTATTGAAAAGAAAAAAAATGTACTATGTGTCGTTAAACTATAAAAAATTAATTAGAGAATGATCTACCTAAACGACGAATATTAATCCAAAATTAATTCACCGCTAATAAAATCAATCAATTAATGAATAATCATATTTTACGAATTTCGATAAAAATTGCGTTTTATCAACTAAATCATAATGCGAAAAAACTTCAAAAATTTATTTTCACGATGAGAGAATGTTTTATTTTTCGTGACGCACCAAAAATAGATGTTTCCGAAATAGCATTTCTATATAAGCAAACTTCTCCATAGAGGAAGTTCGAATGCAGATTTAAATGGATACTCTCATCTTGAAAACAAACGAAACCTCATCAACCAGCCTCTGTATAGCTTCGACTGGATTTTTTCCCCGTAGTCGAAGTGGCGAGAGTGACAGTCTCCATTTGCACTACCCTTAAAGTGAATGCAGTACACTTGCTTGTCGTACACTGTTTGTTTCGATAGCGCGATCGTGTGATGGTGTTTGATATCAAAGTAAATCCCATAGGGCTAGAAGAGGTGGGCGTGAGTAGAGTGAGTGGGTTATGAACCCTGGATCTGACCGGCATACGTCAATATTGTGCAAACCGTGATACCAATAATAACTCAACCAATAATCGATTGTCGAGTTGTTGTTGCCGATAGTTGATAGTCGATACGACGAATTGACAAAACGCATGTTGGCGGTTATGGAAAATAACAGACCCTCCGAAGAACATCGATCACTTCCGATTCTGAAGGAGATAGATTTTATACGTGTATAAAATCTGTCTCGTCATCGGAAAATCTATTACTTTTCTCCTATTACTTGTTTGCTCCATTAGTACTTCTCTCATATGTGTAACAAGACAGAAACACGAATAAACATAAAATTGTGAATGCAACGATTCATTCAATTTAATGCTGCGCGTGTTTTTCACAAGCTATTATAGCTTTATTCGTCCTTTTACATCCTATAATAATAGTTACCAGATAAACATTCGATATTATATCATGATGTCAACCGCAACCATATGCATAATTACAAATCAAAGGCAATTATACAACACCGATGATATACAACAAAATAAAATGCAATATAGACTGTAATAGAAGGCTAATTTGTATATTATATGTAATAATTACAAATATCATATTAAAAGTAGATCGAACTTATTATTTTTTCGATATATAAATTATTCGATATGAAATTATTAAGATTGTGATACGCTAGAATATAACACTTTTGTGATTATACTTAATGCAATAATTTTTTATTTCTAATAAGAGATACGAATAATTTCCAACATTGAGAAGCTTTTACTCTCTACTTAGTTCTTACTCTCTTCATTATTCTTCATATATATATATATATATATATATATATATATATATATACACGAGTATAATATGAGTAATAATATTATAAAAAGATATTGTGACAAAAAAATCACTTTGATGATTGATTTGATGAAAACGACATGTTGTAATAAAACGTTCTGCAATAGTTAGATGCTATCACATTCGACAATATCGTCGAGATTCGGGCAGAGAAAGTGGCGGATATTACGCGGGCCGACCAGACCCTCTTGACGACGCGCACAGTCCGTCAGCCACAACCCAACAACTGTTACACGCTTGGATGACACCGGCGGACCAATTCCAGATACCCGGAAGATTGTTTCCAGACGACCCGCTTCTATCTCCGCCCGCATCCTCTTCAGGAACTCTTTCAGCGGATCGGGCGATGGCGTCTGGTCGCTTTCAGGTTCGCTGCGGCATTGGCAGATCTCCGACGAGTTTTTAAGATCGATCAAAGTAGTCGCAATTTCATAATCAATCGCTTCCCTCACGAGTCTCTTCTCCTCGCTCTCAGAGTTAAACTCGAATGCGTCATCAGTTGTCTCTTGCACATCAACGCTACTAGTATCAACGCTATTACGTTCGTTGTGATCAATAATCGAAGAAGTGAGATGTTTAAACTTCATCTCGACCGCTGGCTAAACAGATATTCGACTTTCATCAAGACAATTAATAAACGACGATGTAACAGTCAAAACAAAATCGATTGAATTTCGCACACAGTATATTCGCTGTTTAGTAAATAAATGGTTAAATAAAAAATAAAATAAAATAAAATAAAAATTTTTACATATAGACTGCACTGTCAAACGATTTTCAAATATTTAAAAACATTTAAACGTTACTTATTTACACGTATTATCATTAGGTATACATATAGTAGATTTATTGAGATCAAAGTCTACTTTTCACAGATCGAAAATACTGGTGGGATATTTTATGACGTAATCGCCAGGTCACAAAATTCAAAGTGACTGATCGTTTTTCCGGCGTTTTCCCAACATACCTCGCTCGTCTCTCCTCGGAGAACGTGACCGTCAATCGATTCGATCTCAATTTCAGTTTTATCGCTGGCGACAAACTGTCTCGCCAACACTATGTCGATGTCGGAGTGCTCCGGGTCATCCCCATAATCCTTCCAGATCTCGAGGCTTTCCGAAGGTTGCTTTTCGCGAAGTGCTTTCCCGCAAACATCCTCATCAGAGCTTCTCGCCTCTTCCTGATATGTGCTTGATTGAATACGAGTCGATCACCCCCAATAAAGTCGAAATGTCTTGAGATGTAGACAGACGGAAATTATCTGTCCCGATTTAACGTAATTTCGACAAAGCTAATGATGATCCTTTGCGATGCATTTCAATTATCACATTTAATATTTAAGTCAATATTCTCGTTAAAAAATAATAAATGTAACTGAAGTTTGTATTTGACAAAATTTGACAAGATTTTATTTTAATTTCTAATACTGCAAAAATTTCAAGATTTAACGATGCTAATGCTATCGAAATATTATAAAATTTCTATAAAATATCCAATAAAATCTTCATAAACTATTTTCAGAAGCGTATACAAATACTTAAAAAATTAATATCTTATCAAATACATATTCCAACATACATGTGTTTAATATTCGCGATTTAATTTAACGCATGTATTTTATATAGCGTGGATTATAATCTTCTTATATTATCGTGGTGCTGCATACAGCGTAAAGTCCACGATCACTCACATTAATTCAGAAATTTCCAAGTCACTTCGGTACAAAGTTACGCGGAGTTGTTAATATTTTCCGTAATCTTCATATGAACCGGTTAATTTTGCGCTTGCCCCAAAAAGCGAGTCCGAAACGCAAATGCGTATATGAAATATGCAGCACTGCTTGTAATGAGAAGTAGTTAGCAGTCCAGAGTGGATATTGTACGGCAAAAGCAGCTTACTCCGCGCATACGCAGGCTTATTGGCAAAATTTTACTCCGAAAATTTATTAAATTTTACTCATCACGCGCACGTTATTACATGCCTGTAATTTCCCAACTGTAACTTCCATATCACGAGTCCAACGTATATTGCGATCTATTTATTTTAGCATAATACTAAATGTATGTATCAATTTAATATTTATGCGTCAAAATAGAGAATTATTAGCATGTCATATTAATGCCTTAATTAATCAGTTATTTAAATATTGCTAAATTATATTATAATTAATAAAGGTGAATTTGTGTCATAACGATAAAGTTTCCTTTCAAACATACCGAATAAATGAAAATGCACCTTGTAATTATTAAATCATTATAAAATATGCAGACGTACATGAACCGGTTTGCATTGTTCTCTTCAGAGAAAGACGGTCATAACTTTGTTATAATTATATCCACAAAACTACAATGTAGCGCTCGGTTAAAGCACACGTTATGTGTGCTTTAATCTAAATAGCTCCACTATAATACTTGCATGAGTTATAAATAAATGTCAAATCCGTTTGGAATCATACTAACCATCTATATAAGAGAGTCAAGTCTATTTATATTATTTCGACAAATATATGTGTGAGCTGTTTATTTCTGAGAAGATATCTTTGTGCTGTATGTAATATATATATATATATATATATCAATCAAACATTATACACGAATCATTCTGCATCTTTGACAAATACAATGCTCGTTCTCGAGCATTTTGGTATTAAAGTTATATATAGTTATATATAATTTTGTATTTTATGATTTTATGAAAACGACACTACGTGCTCACTTCTCATGAATTTTCTGCAAGCTTTTGGGACTTTGCACATTTCCTTCCATTGACTCTTATACCTATTTCTTAATAAAATTGCAAATCCTCTGACAGAAATATCGGACGGTGGAAGAAAATAAGATATTCCAGAACTATCTCATTAACGCTGAAGCAATTTTTTTCACAATCCAATGAGATAAAGCGAAAGATTATCCCATTAGTAAACGAGAATCGCATCTCAGATATTTTATTTAACCGGAAGAGAAATGCTGCGACTGATTGATACCTTTTCCGCTGCGAACTCACAGTTGTGAGCTCTTGTCGTCAAATCATTGCCGGACGACGACGGCTTCAAGACAGACGTTGCCGTGTTACACGGGGAATCAACGCGCTCAACTTTGCGACGCTCGCCACTGCAATCGAGATCCGCTAGATATCCGTAGAGATCCAGGAAAATCCTCAAGGGTATCATGGCCGAGCCGCCTTTCGGCTCGTGCGTTAGTAGCTCGCATACGTATATCATCGTCTCGAGGAGATTCTAGAGCGGTCGTAACACAGCGTAAGTTATAACCACAACCATACTCTAATGATGATATTCACTTAATTCCAAATTGATTAAATTCTTTTAACGTAAACGTAAGATATACTGCTGTATATAAAAACGCAGAAAAGAAGATATATTTGTTTTATAATTTTTGTAAATGTAAAAATTTCAAATTTCATTTCTTTTTTTATATTTCTAATATATTTTATACATTTTACCGATATACGTGTTGAGAATGAAAAATCCGGACAAATATTTCACTTGTTCAATTCTAATAATTCTGTTTTCGTTGTAATTTTATTTTATCTTGTATTTCTCACAAAAGGATTAAACAATATCAATTGTAATGCATATGATGTAGCAAGGTATTACTGCATCTTTTAATCAATTGTGATTCCGAATTGTTTTATTATCGTGAATGTTCAATACACTTAATGGCTCTTCTATTATTACTGTTATGTTAAAAGTTAAAAAGTTGACAGATGTTGTTCATATAAATTGGTGTCCCGTAAATATCGCTGTCACATTTTTAGTTGTTCTAATTGTAACTTTCACAATGTAAAATTTTACAGCACATATTAGCCAATAACTCCATTTTCCATTCTGTTATATAATTCCATTACTGAATATATGTATATAACAATTCATTTAGATTTTATCAATCCAATATAATAAATACAAATTAAATATTTTTTTTAATTTAATAATAAAATAAAGTTTGTTGTAATTTTATGTTTAAGAAATTCTCGCAAATATAAAAATGTATCTTTCCACAATAACAGATATTTCCAATATATGTATATTATGTTACAAAGCATAATGTAACAATGATACGTGCTAATGGATTGATAAAAAGCAATATTTCTGAAAAAACGTGATATTTTCACGAAAAACAAAAAACCGAGAGAAAAATCCATCACGTTCTCCGATCCCAATATCAGGACACAATAGAAATACGCCATGAAAAGATATTGTTCCGCCAGTGACGCTTATAACTCACATTTCCTAAAAATCCACAGGCGACCGCGAGGAATCGATAAAAATCACAGTACTCTTTATCCTCCAATAAACCAGCAACTATAAAAAGCCGATAAAGACTCATCTCGGGTAAATCCAACCCTTGGCAGTCCAGCAGGAGAGCTCTCAGGCAGACCTTGTTCACGTGACCAAATCTGTTGAGCACGGTCTTCAGATAGCCGGGCGTGATGCCCGAGGGGTGTATAAAGGATGGATACTCCAATCTATCCTATAGGGACAATATCGTGGCGGCTGAGATTATTCACGGTCAGTTACCAATCGGCCATAGCCTGGTCATCGATAATGCCCTTCGCGCAATGTGAACTATTACGAATCGGTTTCACCTGCAGCACTAGACGCGCCTGTCGCGTGGCATTTCTGTCGAAACGCCTCTCGCTCCCAGAAGCACGAATTACGCTGATATTTGTCTTCAGCGCTCTCTTTCTCTCTCTCTCTCTCTCTCTCTCTCTCTCTCTCTCTTTCTCTCATTTCGCTTCCTATTCTGAAAGCAACATGCACGCACACACACACACACACACACGCGCTCGCGCGCGCGCGCGCGTACGTTGCAAGTATTGTGCTATAAGCAGGTATCGCGTGTCAGTTACGCGGTAACGTGATATGCCACAGATAAACGAGGAATTCCAGTTAACAATGATAACGATGACGCGTGCGCGTATTGTTGTGAATAATAGTTGCAAATTAGATTACACGCGCTGTAAATTAATCGGTAAAATGCACGAACATCATATGAGAGAGAGAGAGAGAGAGAGAGAGAGAGAGAGAGAGAGAGGGGGGGGAAGGGGAGGGAGAGAAAGAGATATAGTATATTGGATGTTTCATGAGAGGCTACATTGATATAACTTTAGCGACGTGTAATTTGACAAAATTGAAACCAATTTCGCGTTTGCGAACATTTAAGCCATAGTATAATTGAAGAGTTATTTAACATTTAACGTTAAAAAGCTTTAGCAAAACAAGCTTTTGAGTAAAAGATAGAATAACGTCCATTAAAGCTAATTTGAGGTAAACTTTTCATTAAGAGGATAATATATATTTAATTTGTAACAAGTCAAAGTTAACAAAATTCAGAAATTTCACGGAACATTTAATATCTACAAAAATAAATTGTGCACAAATAAAATTAAAAATAATGACAATCGATATGATGTTGTAAAGAACTTGATTGGCTATAAAATTAATTTCGTCAACCTATGCAATAATTATATTCATTAAATTGCATTACATGAAAAGTTTGCAAATTTGTCAATAACGCACGAATAATGATAAATGATATCTATTAATAACGAGAATAATGATATTGTGGTTAATATGATTACAGCAGAAATAATTTACGAACAATATATTGAATATATTTAAGAATTTTAATATAGCTTTAATAAAATTAATTCTCACATAATTCTTAAACATATTTGATGCCACGGGTTTTAATTTTTAATTATCGATCAATTGTGTTAGAGAGAATGATCGCGCGGCGCACCGGTTTCTAACTCTCTTTAATACTGTTATCCCTACTACAACTAGAATTACACTAGAATTACACTTATAATTACAGACATCCATTGGAAGAACGCGGATGGACGAACTCCGGAGATGAATGTACCTTACTTTGACCTGCTTTTCGAATAATATAATAATGAATATTCGCAAGAGCGATGTAATAGATCGATTGGCGCGCATGGAATTTTCATTAATTTTTTTCCTGGTACAAAATATTTTTAGAAATATTTTCTAATAAGAGTATTTCTGCTGAGTTTTAAAGAATGAATGAGAAGAAAAAAGTAAAAATTGGATTATAATAACGACAAATAACATTGCGCAGGATGTTTGTGTGTAATGATCAAAAAAGTTATCGTCTTCTCTTTCCTCTTTTGTATTAAATATTTACACATCTAATCTCTTCTATATTTCTTCAAGGAAAACTTGTTTTAAAGCGAGAAATAGATTACAATTAAAAAAATTTTCCGAGATGGAGTTCTTCACTGAGAAAAAAATTATTAGTAGATACTTGTAACTGTAATTACTTACATATTACTATAGTTATGATTATTACCGCTATAAAAATGTAATTAATTAAAGAAACTATCATAAAAATGATTCAAATGACTATATAAAATTATAGTAATTTGAATCACTTTTATGGTAATTTCAACCATTTTTGTGGTTAAAATAATTATATAATTATATATAATTATATACTCTATATATATATATATATATATATATATATATATATATATTAGATTTTCAACTATACTTATATATTTGTTGCTATTTAACTGTACATATGATTATTAGGTACTAATATTATAGCAGTAATAATCATAATTATAATAATACGTAATTATAGTTACAAATAGCAAAAATTGTTCTTTCAGTGTATAGCGCGGAAGTTCAATTTTGAAATTTCTCGAAAAGTTTAAAATCCTTGTTGATTTTTTTCAAAGATAAGTTTTCTTTATAACATAAAATTGCGCATGTTGCATGATGAATAATGGATCCGCGAGGGAAGGTAATACGAATAGAAAAAGAGATCGCAGAGCTCGACTGACGCGGGAACGACGTGTTTGCACAAAAAGGAATGTACCTTCGCTGGAGGCACCTCGCCGTTCGCTAGAGCGCGGAAATACATGGCGGTCCATCGTAGAAGATCGTTCGGCTGCGTGCGAATCGCCGCCTTCGCGTATAGTCTCAGAATGTGTGGGAACGTCGATGGTATGTTTATCTGTTGAGCGCAGTAAATCCGCTTGGTTTGCGAATCTGACATTGTGCTCGCACTGCTCACAGAAGGAAAGACGAGAGTGAAGGCCAAGACAAGCGGAAGCGACAAGAGACGAACGAGACTCGACGTAGAACGGTTCGATTGATTTGCACGAACACCGCCCTTGCTGCCGCCACACCATTGTCATATTCCATTTTCTCTGAAAAACTGTCGATATATATATATATATATATATATATATATATATATGTATATATAGGGAGAGCAGCGATACGAACAAGGAGCTCTTATACAGTTCTGAATCGTGCCGAGGATCATCGTTCTCGTGATAGATAGATAGTAAATCGAATAGATTGCAGAATGCATAACCTTAATACGAAAACGACAATCTTTAGTGAGAAAAAGAGAGAAAATCTTTCATTCTTCAAAGAATTTATCTTCTACTCTGTCCTCTAGAAGAATTATGTAATACAAATTTGTATATATATATATATATATATATATATATATATATATTTCCGATACAAAAATTGAATAAAAGACTGTTAATGATATTGCAATTAGTGAAGAGTGAAGACCGAGATTGGTAGTGGTGATGGTGGATAAAGAGTGAAAATTTCTGACTTCATTGCTAACGAATTAGAAGGAAGATTCTTAATTCTTTGTTGTGCCACAGGAAATATTATCTTAGCAATTATTTTTCAGAGAAAATCTTCAAATTAAACAATGAAATAAAGATTTATTTGAAAATGATTTGAAGAGATAATGAGATAATGAGTTATCTAATAAACAATCTATATTTATATATAAAAAGTATCTTAATCCGAGTCTCTTTATATTTCATAGAAAATTCTTGCTCAAGTCCTCCGTAGGGAATTTGACACATGCTTTCAGCGAACTTAAACTGCAATAACCACGATCGATGAAACATTGAAAACGTACTTCATTTTACGAGGAAACGTGTCCTTTAAAATGTAACTAGCCGATCGATTATTTGACTCCCATGTGCAGCTTTTAATATCTATTCGTTCAATTTTGGTCAAAATACCACAATTAGAGCGTATCTAGTCTTATAACAATGTTATATAAAAATATTTGGAGCAGCAAGAGAATCGAGAGAATTGTTTTAGCAAGTAGTTGTTTCCGTTATCTTTAAACGAAAGATATTTAATCTAATATTTAATCTAATATAAATATAGTTTTACAAATTGAAGCGCATTGATTTATGTCACGTACAGAAATTTTAATTAAAAAAAAATTTGTGGACAATATGAAACGAAATTAATGAAAAAAAATGTGAAATTCTGAGAGAGGATTGCGATATGCAAGTTCGCACATTCGAAATTTTGTAAATCTAAATGTGTCCGATCTGAATTTCATATAATTTAGAGATATTGATCGAGATACATTCATCAATTCAATTTGCAAAATCATTCACGGTCGTAACCTCAATGAACATACGCACTCTATGCACCGTCAATATTTTTATAAATACGATGAAAGCTCGATGAATTACCTAGAACAATAAGACCAATACGCCAACCACCTCCGACACTCTCAATGGAATACAAATGGTACTGAGCAAACAACAGAGATCGACAGCCCTCTGGAAATCGAACGCTTGCCACCACTAGTGTCCTCTACCACCACGTCAGAATCAATGATCGATCCAACCCCATTCCTCCCTTTGCATTATTGCGACCCTCATTCTATTACCCGTGCGTCGCGTCGCATCGCGTCGCGTCGGCACATATACATTCTCGATACGGCCCCTATCGCTTTTGTCGCGAATGTCGCGATGCATAAATGAAATATTTCTATTCACCGCCCAGGCTTCTCTGCGCGTTACCAACATATATTAAAAGTATTCCAAATAAGATAATGCACCTTTGATTTTTATTCAGCTCTAATAAATACTGTCGACTTAATTACTGCATGATTTAACAATAAAATTATATTGACAGACGAATTAAGTATTAAAAATTATAGATAAATCATACTTAAAATAAAGAGAGATAATTTGGAGAGCATTAAATGTGAGAAGAATATAGAAGCAAGTAAAAAAAATAAAGTTACAATAAACTTGGATAAACTTTTATTTATTATTGTATAAAAAAAACCAAGGTAAAAATTTCTTCAAAAATAAAACACCAGTAAATTAATAAATTATACTGATGCGATTAAGGAAATTATTATTTTGAGAGTAAATTTACTACAGTACTAAATTATAATACATCTTATCTAAAATGTATTCTGTATATCTATATTCCTATTGTTATCGGTAAGTTAATAAAGAGCTAACAAGATCGAATAAGAATTCAGGAGAGATTATTAATAATCATCATACTTTTAAGAGAAATAATATTGATAAATTTCAAATTAAAAAATAATAAGCTATAATTAAAACAGACTATGATCAAAGTTTGTTATAGAAATAAATTGCGATCAAATTTCCCGAATAACTGTTTGCTATTTTCTTCTTTGAATCCATTCTCTCTCTCTCTCTCTCTCTCTCTCTCTCTCTCAATCGGCATTTCCCTCCGGCGTACATCTCGGAGGGTAATCGCTGAAATAGTTTTCAATCGATCGATCGCCAGCCGCGGAAAAAGAGTGTGCGCGCTGCCCGTCTGCCGCAATTCGCGAGCACGTTATACACAGCGTATCATCCCTCTTGTTTCGTTACGAGAGCTTCTGCTCTCTGGCATGAATACATACGAATTAGGGGCCTTGAGTTCGAATAGCGAACGGAAGAAATTTCACCGTCCTTCGGGAATGGCCTTGAAATAATCGCTGCGCCGCGATGCCAAGACATCGGCGGCGTTCTAGCTGCGGCATTCAATCGTCTATTAAATGAAATTCGGCTGCGGGCTGCGGACACAGGGGTAATAAGTGAAATCCGTAAAATCAAAGTCACTCTTTAACATATAGCATAAAATAAAAAAAATGCACCGGATGGTTATTAATTGAAAGAGATGAATCGTTCTGCAACGTCCGTTCTCTTTTTCTTTTCTTGCAGCGAGACTTGCTCTCGCGTCGAGTGGAGACTTAGCGGTTGGTACGGATGTCGGTGAACAACGAAACGTGCGCTAATGGCGACGACGAGGGAAATTTATGTGCGTGAGAGAATTGCGAGCGGTGCTGGCTGAATTATTAGGATGATTTTGGGCGAACGTTTTAACTGTACCATCGTTCTGCTGAGCGTTAAACGGAAAATGAATGTCCCGCTCGCGTGCGTGAATATTGAAATTTTATCTCCAAGAATTTATAATTTGTACACATTCGCATATTGCACGGCCGTATTCGAAAGTCACTTATTATATTAAGTCGAAAGATAAGACGTTTCAAAGTTATTCGAACGTCTCTCTAATAAAATGTTTTCAAAATTTTAAAATATCTCTTAACCGATTCCAAGGCATTATAATGCGTTCCCTGAGACAAATTATGCAAACATTAGACGACTCTGGCAATGTATCGTCGTTACATATGAACTAAATGGCAGTAACTTTTGACTCTCTTGCTTTCGCGAACAATGCTAAAAGCGACGGGATCTGACTTCTTCGTTCTTCGACCCGCTTTCGTGAGTTTCCGTGCAAGTAATTGCGGGACAAGTCGGTCGGCGCTGTGCGCGGCAGCACTCCTCGGTGCATCTGATACCGACAATGAATAGGCGGCAGGCGTAATGCATGCGGCTGTAACAGTTGCACGAAGCGAAACAGTGCGAGTGTTTAATAACTAATATCGGAAGGAGAATGCAGGAATAAAAACTAGGTTAAATTCATAAAACTGCCACGCCAGAGCTGCCTTTTCTATAAAAAACAAATAGCAAATATATCTCTTTCTTTATTATTTTTGTCCAGAGATGCAGTCAATAAAATATTGTTTTTCATTCTAAAATTTTGAGAATATAAACATTCAAAATATCTCTCGAAGAATTTATTGTACATTTGTGTATGTATATTCTATGTCAAGCTTTTCAAATGTGATCGAGTAATCAAATCTTATTTTTAACTTACATTCATATACAAACTTGATTTTTTCAAATATGTAATTTTAACTCAAATATTCATAATAATAATAATAATAATAATAATAACAATATATTCACCGTTTTTGCCAAGAAAAAATTGATTTGTAAAACAATAAATTAATATCAAAATTTAAATTATTATTGTTTCTGTATTACATAATTTATGCATTTATAAACTAGTTGAAAAACTAAATTTTAATTTTGATGTTTGTTCCAATTACTTGTAGAAAACACACATTACTGAGGAAGATGAACGAATTAAACCATTAACATAATTAATTTTGATTAATATTCGTTAAAAGCTAAAACCTGGAGAGCATCGCAATTAATAAAATAATTAGCTACGAACCCTCTCTTCTGCACACAATATGCACGCTTATTAGGATTCACATTATATTTCGCGGTACAAACCAGATTTATTATAGCTGGTGTAATAAATTAAAGGTATTTTGGACTAACTGTCCAACTAAATAACCGCGAGAAATTTAATTCCGCGAGATAATCCAAATAACAGCCAAGATTTGTGCCCATACAAGCGGAGCTGGTCCGCGCGAATCGGCGCCAAGGTGCCGGTTATTAGAACTGAGACTAATTATAGAAGCGCGACTAAATCACCCGCTAGTGACACCGGTAGTTGTATCTAGCACCTGGTGCAACATTGTCTTCCATCTCGATGCACAGATTGCCTTCATGCGGCAGCCACGAAAGCTCGATGGATACCTACTCTCGACATAAAGCACATTTGCATAACAAATTTTGTGGCATTGTAACTCTGTGACTAGAATTTTTTTGCATTAACGTTCCGTTATACACGCACGCACGCACGCACGCACGCACGCACGCACGCACGCACGCACACATACATTCGATTATTATTATCTTACAGTAATATCGAATAAAAGTTTAGTTTAGTCAAAATACAACTAATCCTACAACACTTGGCTTGGCTAAAATTTCCATCCTAGTGCCATCCAGGAATCACTCCATCTTTGTTATTTATCGAACGTTGACAAATAAGGATGACATGATACCGATAGAGCATCCGGATAAAAAT
>Ga0157363_1002662_pt1 | contig 15849 bp, 4 predicted proteins | sample AttsexASBM1_FD_111477 | JGI IMG/M metagenome (GOLD analysis project Ga0157363, IMG submission 111477) | Fungus gardens microbial communities from leaf cutter ant in Ribeirão Preto, State of São Paulo, Brazil - Atta sexdens ASBM1 | ecosystem: Host-associated > Fungi > Mycelium > Unclassified ...
CGCACGCACGCACACACACGCACGCACGCACGCACGCACGCACGCACGCACGCACGCACGCACGCACGCACACACACACACACACACACACACACACACACACACATACACACACCTTTTTATTACATGTCGCATTATCACCGAGTATAATTTATGTAGCCATTCAATCTGAATTAATATACTTAGCTTCATAGCCACAATACAAAGCACTTTTACAAATAAATCTAAACATTCTATATCTAACAAAAAATAAATTAAAATGTAGTTTTATTGGAACTAATATTTATCCTTACAACTATTTTCACAATATTTTTATAAATATTTTATGAGTCCTCCTTTATTTTTTATTACTGCCTTTTCTAAGAAAACAAATTCAAGATATTTTATACTTTTGTGTGTTGGCCAAGACTGTATAGTTTATTAATTTAATATATTGTCTCTTGCATGCTGCCATGTATGATTTACTAATTTTCACTAATGTAATGTAGATTAACTATAATCTTGTTCAGCTTATTCTTTGTTTTTTTCTAATACTAGAAAAAGATAAAAAATAAAAAAAAGGTTGAATTAAGATCAAAATTAATTTATGAATATTGATAAAAATAGACACATTCTTCTGTTGATTGTTACGAAAAATGCCAAACATTTTGGTAGCAGAACAGGGCACTTGTCATGAAACAAGTCGGAATGGATTCCGATCAAAATTATTCAATCATTCCCTAGATTTCTATTGTATTTTCTAAGAAAAATGGAATAATTCCAATCGGAATTCATTCCGATATGTTTTATGATAGGTATCCAGGGTGTCTATTATATTATATAATATTATATAAGATATAAAATAAGTTTGATTAATTTTACTGAAGTGCATGGTAAAAATCTTTAAAATATTGTACCACAACTATCATATTTTCAGAATAAATTTTAGAAGAAAATTCCATGTATCCAGAATGATTTTTTATGTCTCAATAGTTATTCGCCTTAAGGATACTGCAGTCTTTAAACTTATGTTTTTACAGTACACATGGAAACGTCAGAAAGCATTGAAACCAAAGAACGTCATTGGATCGTTGTCAGATAATATTAATTTCGATTAGCGGTCAAATTCGTTGTATTATATATTTTTCATTTCATTCAATTCTGATCATTTTTATATTTTTAATAAATGCTTCTCTTAAAATCTTTTAAAATTAAATTTTCGATATTTATAAAAGAAAAATGCGGAATGCGCGTGCATACATTGTGCATGAATAAATAAACGGACTGACTGCAGCAGTGTGGAATCTTAACTCAAATATGCATGACCTTCCTCTTCTACTTATTTATCATATGCAACAGAGAAATTTTAAAATAAATCTGAAAGATATGTTTCTGAAAGAAATCTTGAAATAATTTTAATTTATGCTTAATTAGAAAGTGATCTAAAGAATAAAAAGGAAATTGTGTGAACTAAAATGTATTATCAGAGTTTAATCATATTGTGCATAACTTACAAGAATGTAACAGCAATGGCATGCAATAAAGTCTTCACTTAAAAATAACATTAATCAATAAAAATTAATAAAATAAAAAGAAGTGTAAGTTAAAATATATTATCAGATTTTAGAAATCATATCATAATAGACTGCAAATTTTTGTGTTATTGAAATTAGTTTGTTACATTATTTATATTGTTATTTACACGGAGGACATACAAAATCTCGAAAAAAATATCCTGAAAAAAATTGAAAACTACAGCAATATCCCGAAAAATCATAATTCCAAAATTTAAGAAGCGTAAAAATGTTCTGAAAAAAATTCATAATCTTGAAAGCTTAGAAATGGGACATATGTCCCAAGCCGTAATAATATGACTTTTCATTGTCGCATTTCTAAGATTTCGGGATTATAATTTTTTGGGACATTGTGACATTTCTTAAATTTCGAAATTGTGACTTTTCGGATATTATTACACTTCTTAATTTTCGAAATCGTGACTTTCCGAGACTTGCATGTTTACCATTTAAACAAATTAGTAGGATTCCGGATAAATCGAATTCTTCGAAAGAAGATTTATAAAACTTCGTAAAAATATAAAATAAAAGTATGAAATTTATAAATTGTTACTCGCTGTAAGATTCGCTCTCCTGAAGTTAATCTATATCTTCAATTTCATTTTTTCCTCACGTTTAAAGGAAGTGCGATCGGCGACCGGTGACCGGCGACGATCTTCCGCGAACATTTGCGTGAGCAAATCGGAGACGTGACTTAAAACGAACGTGACCAAGGTGATTAACGGGGTTTAACATTCTCCTACTCTTTTTTTGACTGTTCCATGACGTCCACTCTGACGTCTATCAAATGTTTTCTTTTTCTCGTACTCATCACCAATTTTTATCGACGATGTCATATCTCACGTTCAATTGTTATTATTTAACCATACTTCCAAATTTTGCGATGCGTTTACATATTTAAATTACGCAATTTAACAGTCTAATCAATTACGTCAATAGATCGTATTAAATATGTTATGAATAGTTATAATGCACGTAATACTTTGTTTCTAACTAACCGATTTAATTATTAGAAGCGGAGAAAATCGTTTTTTCTATGCTTTTTCCAATCATTAAGTCTGTATCACTTTAAAATTACTAGATAAAAGAAGAAAATTATAAACATCGGCAATTATTGGTATAAAGTAAGCGCATAAATTAATCAATGGTTTCTTGGTCTCCTTCATCGGCTTCAAAACTATTTATTAGAAGCCTCTTACAGTGTTTACTGCGGTTAATTTAAAATTAACATTGGTAAAAGTTATAAGAACGTTCCATGAAATTCATGCTACTTCTATCGCTCTTTTGCTTCTTTCACCTAGGAAAGTTGATCGGCAAAATCTATAGGATAATAGCTTGTCCTATGCTATTAAAAATCGATTTAATTAAAATTTATTTGAAAAGAAAAAAATAAATTAAAATATATATCGTGATTTATCAAAAATCCAGATGTAGTTAATAAAATAATAAAAAATTGTAGAAAGATATTTTATTCCTTTCTCTGTTATAATTTTAAAGATTTAAAAACTGATGGCCTATGCCATCCCATATATAATATACCCGCATTCTTATTATTATGCCATTTATTTTGCATCTGTACATTGTACAAGTTAAAAAAATATTAAAGAGTATACTGACTTGATATTCCGCTTAAGGTCTTCTTCTTCTTCTTCTTCTTCTTCTTCTTCTTCTTCTTCTTCTTCTTCTTCTTCTTCTTCTTCGTCTTCGAGTATAGCGGGGGCAATGTCAAGGTCTATAAGGCTTAACGCATCCCTGCCAGTCGATCATTTCTCGTCGAACATTTCTCGAGAACTTGATCGTTCCGTAGAGTGCCTCGGTAGGTTGATCATAACGAAGAAAGGAAAAAAAAAATAAAGCCACTTGATAGACATGAGGAATACCGTACTACTGTGCTATGCATGTTTGCTGCTGATCGGCGCCCATGCCATCGGAAGATATAGGGGCCTAGAATTTCTAGAGTCTTGCTCCAGAAACGATCAAAAATTAGAGATCTGCCTCGCTAGAACAGCAAATACACTTGTCGATCACTTCCGTCAAGGTAAGATGTTGCAAATTTAAAACAATCTATATATTGAACTTGTTACATATTTTATTGCGTTTACTATAAAGCTTTTAATCTTAACTAAAAGTAGATATATTTATTATAGCAAAAAAGAATAATATATTACAATTCTCATTTTAGTTAATAAAAAATATTGATAAATGCCATTCTTGTATATTTTAAATTTAGCTAAATTTACTAAAGAGATTGATTTTTCTTAATGGAAAATCAGAACTATTATAGTTGCTTTATTTCTTATATGATTTTTGATAAATTTCTATGAGACAACACTTATTATCATGTATTTCTAAATCATTCGGTTTTTTTATAATAATATATTTCATATGTTAAAAAATCTTATCTGAATTTGAATAAAAAATTTGAATAAAAAATGAATTTTTTTAAATATGCATGGAAGTTATACAAAATCCTTTGATTGATTTTATTTACATTTAATGATATTTGTGTTCATTATAATTAATTAATGGTATGTTTAGAAGAACTTTGAAAAAATTGAAGTACAGTTCAATCTGCCATTTCTTACCATGTCAAGTCGCAAGACGATAGGAATTTAATTCATCATAGAATATTGCTTGAACATTTTTCTGTTCTTAACTTTGTTTTATTATGACGTGTAATATTAAATAAAATATAGTTAAAAAGATCAATGAACTAAATAAATAACTTTTTATTATTTTTATCATTTTTTATTTGAAATAATTACTTCGAATAAAAACAACTATAATAGTTTTGATTTTCCATTAAGAAAAAAAATCAATCTCTTTAATAAATCTAGCTAAATTTAAAATATACAAGAATGGCATTTATCAATTTACTTTTATTGACTAAAATGAGAATTGTAATATATTATTCTTTTTTGTTATAATAAATATATCTACTTCTAGTTAAGATTAAAAGTTTTGTAAACGCAAATAAAATATGTAATTAAATAAAATTATTAAATTATAATAAAATTTATTGTTAATTTATTATTTTATAATTAATAATAGTAAAAATAGTTAAAAAATAATAACTTTGAATAATATGTTATAATGTATGTAATATGTTGTAATGTATTTTTGTTTCCTGTCATGGGAATTTTATTAGATAAATATATGATATTTTATAATAATAACCTATATAATTTGTAAATAAACTGAAAGTTGAAAGTCTGACTAAACCGGTTCTGTAATCACGTGATTTTGTTAACGATCACAACACGTTATAACGGTGTATTCGAATGGTCACCCAGTGTCCTACATTCCACTTGTATTGTGCGGTATAACTTCGGCATACTTGAAACAATATAGCTTTCTTCAAGCTATTAGAACATATAGCGGATAAAAAATTATCGAATTCATTTTTGAATGAAATAAACGTTTTAGTCAGACAAAAATAATTAATAAATAATAAGATTGATATTATAATCTAATTTTCAAAAATTTAAATAAAATCAATTTAAAAAATGTCATTATGCTATTTTCAAATTTAATCGACACATTTAAATGTCAAACAAATTCTAAAAAAACAAATTCTAAATATTTTTAAAGAAATTACGTAAAATTTATTATTCTTAAGAATTTGCGTTCGTTTATAAGCCATACATTATAACATTCTAATTACGTTGCAATTGCATTGCAGGTTTACCGCAACTGGGTTATCATGAAGTGGAACCGATTATCCTGGACGAGTTGCATATCGCACTTGGCGGTGGCCCAAATGGTTACAAAGCTCAATTTAAAAATATCACTGCGAGAGGAGTCTCTGCCCTGCGAATAACCGGCCTAAGAACGAGATTAACTGACGATGAAGTGCAATTACAACTAGCCTTTAGCATTCCCAGAATTAGAGCAGCCGCGAAATATCGGTCTAGTGGAACTTTAATCTTAGTACAAGCTAGTGGTGCTGGAGATTATTGGGGTGAATACGGTAAGATCGTTGAAAATTAACTATAATTATCTTAATGTTACTTACAAGAAATCTCGCGAATGTCAAATTCTGATTTTAATGAAACTTTGTAGATATAGCACGCACGCACGCACGCACGCACGCACGCACGCACGCACGCACGCACGCACGCACGCACACACGCACACACACACACACACACACACACACAAAATCTAAGTCTAGAAAATATAGTTGTGATGGAAAAACGGTTTGAAAGGGTCAGCCCTTTAACTTGTAAAACGATTTTCAGTTTTTCCATTATTCAAAAACTGAGATCAAAAAATGTTTTATACAAAAGTTTTACAATAAAATTATTTTTATTTATTCACGCCAATTTTTTAAAAATAATTATTAGAAAGATTAAAAATAATTTTTTTGTTGATATTACCCAGCAAACATGACTTGGTTATATAATTTTTTTTTTCATTATTCAGATGTCTCTATTTTATAACAAGACAGCTTTATGGCGTAAACGAGATATCCTGATATAAATATGATAACTTGTTACATGTTTTTGTTATATTTAGTACATAACATAATTATGGGAATTAAATACGTAATACAATTATATCCATATACCATTCTATGAATAAGACATAACAAACATACATTTACATCACTAAGCCATAATGAAAAAAGATGTAAATAATACATGTTTTGGTTACATCTGAAATGTATACTGTAATCTGTAATAATTATATTACTAAAATTATGAGATTGTACTTTTCTAAAAAATTACATCACTACGATGTAACATAATTTCATAAATTATACGTCACTTTTTCAGAGTTTGAGCATATTTCATTATATTTGTTTTTGCACTTTGAGAGATGAGTGATTTTGTTATATAAACATATTAAGGAACAACAAATGTGATAAATTGATAAGAAAATGATCGATCAATAAGTACTGCAAATTATTTCTCATTATTTGTCAATATAACAAATAATCAAAACAATCAGTATCGCCAGCACATAAAGTCAAAAGATAAGTAAGTTGTATATAGTTTGCTTCTATTATACTATCAGTTAATTATTTTTATGCAATTAGATAATAATATATACGATTGTCGTATAGATTTTTTTTTATAGATACAAAAGTATAAAGAATAAGTATTTAACATAGATCAACTAAGTGAATAAATACTAGCATATTATTTCATTTTCATGTAATCTTTTCAAATATTAATAATATTAAACTGTCAGCAAAGGCATGAAAATAAGAAATGGTTACAATAGGAATGATTACAATAAAAGATATAAATAATGTTAGCAATGACTCGATCACAAGTGTGCGATTAGCTCAGCGTAAATATATTAGGTTATTGTTCTAGGGATCGTAGGTTCAAATCTTGCTGGCGATGCATTTATTCAATAATAATAAGTTAAGAAGATAAAAATATAGGTACAAAAATATAGACGAAACAGTAAATAATAAATTGAACTGGAAAAATAAGTTTTGAAAATAATAATTGAACTGCGAAAAAGTAAATAAGCAAAAAATCATTTTTTTCGTTAAGATATAACCATAATCTTTTTATTACATAAAAAAATAGTATTTAAGAAAATTTTTTGTTACATATAAAAAATATATTTCTTTCATTTAAGAAAAGAGTTGCAAAATTACATAAATTATTTTTTTAATTCTAATAGCAAGAAATAACCAAAAAATTTCTTCTACTCAAAGAAATTGAGTCGATGCCAATAAGTAACAAATAAATAACAATTTCACCTATTTGTAATGTGACAAATTTTGCATTGTAAACATTATATGCATTTCATCTCAATACACAATTATATGTCAACCCTGTCGCCGTTTCGTATTTAAATCATATCACTGTTATGTAACACTATTAGATAAAATGGGACGATAAATTTGAGAACATTCTCCATAAATTCATATAACTTTTGACATCACTGTTCGACGATCCAAAAAAATTAAGATTATGTATGAGTTACGAGTTTGAGATGTATTTGTGTTTGCTGAGTGATGCAAATGAAATAATTTTAACAGAAATAATTTTATTGTAAAACTTTTGTATGAAACATTTTTTGATCTCTCGGATAATTTTTAAATAACGCTTTGTGTTCTGCCTTGGTGGAAGAGAGGGCAACTATACATTGCTTTTTGGATTCCCAGCTTATAGCTATTCATAATGAAGACGAATCAAGTATAGGATTGATGATGCACCAAATATTCTGCTCCACCAATCCAGTATCTACGAATCCCTCCAAGTTTGTCTTGCCTTTGTTATACGTGATTCCAAAGTTTATGGTCCCTTTCAAATACCCTAAAAGACCCTCTTGGCCTTCCTCATTATAAGTGTTGAACTGACTGAGACAATTAACAATATGCGATATATCTGATCTCGTCGCAATTGCCAAATAATTTAGAGTGCCTATGAGTTGATACGATCTCGTTTCTTATATCTGGTTTGATTTGGTGACCTGCCTCGACTGAAGTGCAAACGGGGTTGCAGTCTTCCAACCCAAAACGTGATAAGATTTCTTGAATGTAGTCTAATTGAGAAATGCAATATATGGTAGTCTCTCCTCCTGGTGATTTCAATTCCCAGACAGTAATGTGCGGTTCCTAGGTCCTTCACGTCTAATTCCTGTAATAAATTTTTCGTATAAAATTTAGATCATTTTTTCATTGCGATAAAATATTAAAATGTCGTCTACATAGACTAGAAGTAACAAGGGTTCTCCTTCCGTTTGAGTTGATAACTTTGTTGCGTCAAATCCATTTCTCGAAGTTTCTAATTTAGTTTCTTGTACTATTGACGATTGGCTTGCTTTAAGTCATATGAAGTCTTTCGTAGGCGGTAAATCTTGTCGTTATTCTAAGGCTCTTCTAGCATTCTTTCCGCTTGGATTTCTACGGCATTTTTATTATTGCCCTTTTGAGATGCGATTTTTTTCAAGCTTTCCGTAAGTCGTTTGGATAACGTATATTTCCTCTTCAACAGTATCATGTAGATAGGCCGTCGTGATATCCATCTGTTGTATTTTTAAATCGTGCTCAAGGCTAATAGCATGCGTTGAAATCCCAAGCGACGGGTGCGAAAGTGTCATTGTAGTTAATCCCTGGACATTAAGCGAATCCTTTTGCGATTCGAGCTTTTCTTCTTTCTATCCGTTCGCGTCATATTTGTTCCTTAAGATCACATGCACTGATGATAGTTGTTGGATTGCTCGACGATTTCTCATGTACTTTTTTCAATAGACATTCGATTTCGTCGACGATTGCGTTCTCTCATTCTTCCTTATCTGGTCAAGCGTGCTGGTAAAAGATTTTCAACGAAGGACTAGTTAAATTCGCTTTTTGTTCATATATATCGACATCTCGCCATCTGATATATGCTCGACTTCTTCGCTGATGATTTCAGAGCAGCTGCCCCCTTCCTAGAAGTACGTATATTTTGCGTGGGTAGCCTGGTAAGCAGTCCCGTAAGCAGTTTCTTGAGTCTTCTTGGGTCTCTTTTGGGAGAATCGACGATAATCGGTTAAATTAGGTTCCTTTTACTCCGATAGAATGTCATATTCCTCTGTCCCGTCTTCCAGTTCCTTCTCGCTTTCGGAATCTATGTGAAAATCACAGATGGTTAGTATTTTTTCCGGATCTTTGACCAATTCTTTGCTAAGATTCTGTTGTTCGTCAATTTTGGTCTAAGAACTTCACATCACATGAGATGATCACTCTCTGCTTACTCGAGACCCATATTCGATAGCCTTTGGATGAGTCGTCATATCGAGAAAAATGCATCTTATTCCTCGTGAGTCGAATTTTCCTTTGTTGGATGCTTTATCGAGTATATATGCGATTTCTCTGAAAGTTCGTATGTGCTCCACGCTCGGTTCCTTATGCCGTAATTCAAAGGGCGTTTTCTTGTTTAATGTCTTTGTGATGTACCGATTTTTGATATAATTCGCCGTATTCATTTGGCTTTCCGCCAAAACGAGATAACGAGTTTTGATCACGTCATTAAATACCGTGTCATTTCCATGAGCGGTTCTTCCTTTCTATTATTCTGTTTGATTGAGGTGTATAAGATATGATTAATCTTCGTGTGATTCCTTCCATTTTCTGAAATTTATCGAATTCGTCGTTGCAGAATTCTCGACCGTTATTGTAGATGCTTGATTTTTTGTCGGTCTGTTTCTCGACAAGGTTCTTAAACGCTTTGAAGGCTTACAAAACTTTGCTTTTCTTTTGTATAAAGCTCACTTCCGTCCATGAGTAGTTGTGAATGTTAGGACATACCTTGCTTTTCCTTTGATTCATTCCCCGTCGGTCCATATGTTTGCGTAGCTTTCCAGCAATTGGCTGTTTCTCTGAGAGTCTCTCGAATGGTAGCGTTGTTAATTTAGCTTCCGAGCAGAATTCGCATATGACAGGATTCTCGTCTTTTTCCAAAAGAAGTCCGTATAGCCTCTTTCTTATTCATTCAAGAGAGTAGTTTAGGTGCCCGAATCTCTCATGTCATGTCGTTATCTGAGACTTATGTGCTTTTCTTGAGACGTTACAGACCGATTCTTTGTTTGATTCTCGAAGAAAGAGATTTTCCTTCCGATTCGCAATAAGGATCGTTATTCCGTCAGTTTTCTTCTTTATTTCAGCCTTTTCCTTTGTGAATATAACGTTGTTCCCGGCGTCGGTGATCTTAGTAAGATCACTAGATTACTACGAAGATTAGGGACGTGTAATGTATTTTCCAAACATACGTTCTCGTTGTATTTCCGTTTGTGGCTGTGATCTTCACTGTTTCCTTGGCCTTTAGTTTGGTTGATCAGATTCATGCTTTCAGGATTCGAAATCTCTTCAAATGTTGTTTTGTCGTGACACAAATGTGAAGTGCAACCGCTGTTGAGACACGCATTATCTCTTGGATTATTTCCTACGGAATATGAAACGGTATTAGTGATAGAAATAAAGAAAGCAACATCTTTACTAACGGCTACTTTTTGTGTTCTTTGGCCTTCGTATTTTTCTCATGTCTGTCGACAATCTATGGCCTTATGTTCAATTCAGCGACATTTATAACATCTATATTTAAATGTTTCATCTGAGTGGAGTTCTTCTGCCTTATCAATCACTTTATTGACGGTCCTTCGTTTGGTTTTCTTTTCGAGCAAACATTATCGCGTGATTATCATCTTGGTTTCGTTGTCTCTTGGCTATGCTTTTGTCAAGAATCTTGACTTTTAGGTGTTCGGGATTAGGCAATGTGTCTCTCGACTCGATGGCACATCTAAAATTCTGGAAGCAATCTGGCAGGCTATGTAACAATATTATTGGATTGCAATTCGATACTGACCTCTATGGTTAACTCTGATAATTTGTCGACCATCAGAAAATTCGACGTGTCATTGTACATCACCATTGTCGTCGAGTCGATGAGTTATTAGCCGTTTCCATAATAATATTTTATTAGGATTTTTTGACTCGAATATCGATTCCAGATCTCGAGGGCTCTTGAGCAATTTCTAACCTGTTTGAATGTTTTTTTGCGATTGTGAGATATAGATTGACCGTTGCGCTTTCGTCTTTTTCTTTCCAGGCTATTAAGGATTTGGCTTCTTGTGTTGTCGATTTCTGTCCACTTGCATAGGTCCACGTTTTGTTCTTCGTCATTAATATTTGTATTCTCAGCTCCCATAGATATAATTTTCTCTGAATAGCAACAATATGCGCACTAGACTCGCTGTTTATCCATCCACGTTGTCGCATGCTCGTGTTTCGATTCCACGTGGTTTCAACGTCAATTTTTGCCCTCACTCAGGGCGCGTGTTTAACACTCGCTATCGACAACTAACTCGTTGGAGTTAGTTTTGCGTACCTGAATTCGAAAAACTTTTCGTAACCTGTTAGGATTTGAAAGCAGATCGAGACGGATAGATTAAAGTTCACAGCTTTATTTGTACATCTGACGTATATAGCGGGAAAGCAAGAATCGATTAATGGCAATAAAAAAAGAACAGAAAACCGGTAATAATCAAGATAGGAGACTCGATCTCAAGTAAGCGATTGGTCGAGCATTTACGATTACATGCCACGTTTTTAACATAAGGTTTTTCTACACATTTTTTCTTAAACATTTGTGATAAATCTTATTTCCTGCTACTTTTCTTATTTATTTTCCTTTATCGTTTTTAGTCTTTTTTTATCTATAATCTATATCTCCTTAAAATCTGTTTCGAATATTTAGTCTTATGACTTATTAGATATCTTATGACTTATCTCTAAACGGATTCATGAGTCATCGACAGTCACATATCTCAATTTCTTTTATCCCCATCACATATATTTTTGGTATTCGAAAATCATGTTATTGATTAAAATTTATCGGAATCTCCACCTCTTTTATCGTAATGAAGATCCCTTTGGTTCTGATCGAATCAGTCTGTTCTCATAAGCTGCGAATAACACATCTCCGACTTAATCTATAAGCTTGCCTATATCATCATTAAATAAAGTTCAATCAGAAGATAGTTGTCGAACCTTTTTATTACTTTACATATTACAGTGCGTCTCACTCGTAACAGCACTACGATTGGATCTAAAAGCACAGTCTCAACAATTATTAAAAGCACAGCGTAATTTATGCAAATTTATTAGAGTTTAACGATATCTTTTATTTTATTCATTACGATTTTTTTTTACATAATTTTAAGTTTTTCATTTTTTTCTTCTAGAGGATGTCAGGGCTAAAGTCTTTATTAGAGCAAAACCATTTTTATATGAGGGCCGTCGTTATCTCAGATTGCAACAACTGAAAATGGACTTCAGCGTAAAGGATATCAAAATGGGAGTCGAAAATGTGCTCAACACTAACAGCATATTACGTAAGTTCTAATTCTGTATAACTTTTAGATTGTTTCTTTCATATTTTCAAAAAGAATAAAATTATAACCTTAACAGTGCAATAATATTATACAACAAAGTAATAATATATCTCAGGATAAATAAAAAATTTATTTAAAAATTAATCAAAAGATTAGATTAATATAAATTAATTTTAAAAAAAGAGTTAAGTATGTGTCTAATAAACGCCATAAAATGAATATTTTTTTATTAATTTATTGGGAGTACAAATAAGTTTCCGCCGTTTTTTATCAAAAATTAAGCATTGATTGTGAAAGAACGGTATATAATGTTTTATTCAAAATAAAAGTAAAGTGGCTATCGCTAGCCACTACTTTTTCTCATTTTTCTGGTAGCATGTGGATACCGCGTCGGAAGAACGCTTCATCTTTTGAGGCTATCCAATCATCGATACAATTTTATCTTCATATGATGTGAAGTGCTGCTCAGACAGGCCATGCATCATCGATTGGAACAAGTGGTAGTCGGAAGGAGCAATGTCTGGAGAATACGGCGGGTGAGGTAGAACTTCATTTGAATGTTTCTAAGTAGGTTTTGACTGGCGCCGCAACATGTGATCGAGCATTATCATGCAGGAGAATAATTTTGTCATGCTTGGAGTAGTAGTGGGCGCGTTTTTCCTTGAGTGCTCGGCTCAATCTCATCAATTGTGTTCCGTAGAGAGTCCCAGTAATGGTCTCGTTCGGTTTGAGCAACTCATAATACACGACACCAAGCTGATCCCATCAAATACACAAGTGAGTTTTTTTCCATGAATATTCGGCTTGGCTGTCGATGTTGAAGCATGGCCAGGTGGTCCCCATGATTTCCTCTTCTTTGGATTATCGTAGTGGATCCATTTTTCATCACCAGTGACTATACGATGCAAAAAACCCTTTCGTTTATGCCTGGCAAGCAGCATTTCACATGTGAAAAATCGGCGTTCAACATTTTTCGGCTTCAGTTCATATGGAACCCAATTCTCTTGCTTTTGAATCATTCCCAATGATTTTAAACGAAATGATTTTAAATGAAATTGTTTGTTGAGTCACTCTTAATGTAAGTGTAAGTTTTTTTTGGCACAAATCTTCATCCAATAATGCTTCCAATTCCGCGTCTTCGTACTTTCGGCCTTCCACTATGTTCTTTGTCTTCGACGTCAAATTCACCGTTCTTAAACTTTTGAAATCACTCATGACAACTTCTCTCACTTAAGGCAGCATCACCATATGCTTCTACAAGCAATCTATGAGCCTCAGCTGCAGATTTCTTCAAATTAAAGAAGTAAATCAAAAGTTCCCGCAAATGACGTTTATTCGATTCAAAACTCGACATTTTCGTACAAAAAAAAATATGTGATGCTGATACAAAATCGCTAATATTTCAAAATTATGGTGTTACCGGATGTCCAATCTTACGATATGTCGTTTTACATCAAACAATTTTAACTATAGTTTATTAGTGGCGCCGTCTTTTGCAAACGGCGGAAATTTATTTGTACTCCCAATTTAAAAAATGCATTTAAAATATAATAGTAATTTTTTTAGTCTTGGAACATATTCTAATATTACTTTTATTTTAGTGGCGGCACTCAATCTGTTCATCAATACCAACAGTCAAGAATTGTTGAAAGAAATGAAACCAGATCTAAGAAGAAAGCTAGTACAAGTGATGTCGAGTTTCGTCGAGAATCTTTTTGCTCAAGTACCATACGACGCCTGGATTACGGATTAAACAATCATCTAATAATTATCAAGGGGAAAACCAATTGCGTCATTGATGCACCTTTGAACGGGTCTTGACACGAGAGAAAAAGAACTCTTATACAATGAAGGAATTGTTATAGAGTATACAATAAAAATCATAAATATCGATTATTTTTAATCAGTACTTCCATGTGTCAAGAAAAAGTTTGCACGTAACAATTAATGGATTTTTAAATTACGCGTAAATTGCCCTAGGAACAATCTACATCTGCAAATATTAAACAATTGTATTGCATACACCATACAGTGTATTTTATACTCGTATTTCTCACATATACACACACACACACACACACACACACACACACACACACACACACACACACACACACACACACACACACAAAATTCGAATGAATATTCTTTGAAAATATTGAATCTTATCATTTATTTTGTTATCTGAAGTATAATAGTGAAGATATATATTATATATTCATAGAAAAATTAAAGAATTTTAAACTTTAAGATTACAATCAGTATAATAAATGTTATACAAGTATATAATTTAGAGCGGATGTTAACCGTAGATAAATTGTATCAAACTTTTCTCGCTTTTATTGTTCATTATTTATTTTATTTTTATTCCATTAACCTCAGAAAAAACTAAACTAATGATTAAACATTCAAAACATTTTAAATGATAATAATGAACAAATGATGTATAGTAAGTTTAAATTATCCGGATGTATTATTGTTTAATGTTATACATATTTGCAGATTTATGAAGAATCAGACAATAGATAACATGTTAAATATATATATATATAATATAATTATAAGGATAAGTTTTGTACACAATTACGTGTATATGTATATACGTGGATACAATATAATATACATTCTCTTCTCTTAATATACATATATGGAATAAGCCAATTAGTATATTTACCAAAATAATTATTTAGTCAATTCTTTTTATTTGATCTCCGTTTTAAAATAAATTATTGCTTTATTTTGTAAAGTTTTTATTCAGTTTATATATTCCTCTATTATGTATTACCACATTTTATTTTATAATGTTGCAAGTAGATAGAGAATAGAACAACTTAAATTATTTTAAAAATCATTTCAATGCTCATATAGATTATGTATTCCCATAAAAATTGTTTACGAAGTTCACGACATTTTTTCGTAGTGAATTCATTACATTTATAATACGCAGAATAAATTGGATTATAAGTAAAAATATATTTAATAATACGTTTTTCCGTTCTATTTTATAAAATTGCGTCATTTAAATGTTATACGTGTGACTATTATCGCATTGACACGTGAGAAGTGAGTGTCAATTCTAAGGAATTCTAAGACTCATGAAAAGAGAATCATTTTTGATGAGTAAATAGAATAAAGTAAATAGAATAAAGTAAATAGAATAATCTGAAAATAAATAGTATTTTAAATTAAATTATCAGTCATATTTGCACACAAGTTATATTTCAAAAGAGTTATATATCAAATAGATGAGTAAATAATTTGTCTTGAAAAGCAAGAAAACTATCCTATTTGTAATTAGAGAAATTGTATGTATATACATTTTTATTTATTATCTCTTTGTGTATTAGGTGTACAACTTTGCTTCCGCCGTTTTTTTTCCGAAATTCGAGGCTTTATTGTAAAAAACTGGTTATACATTTATGATTCAAAGTATTGTCCATCGCTGGCCACTACTTTC
>Ga0157363_1002664_pt1 | contig 15843 bp, 12 predicted proteins | sample AttsexASBM1_FD_111477 | JGI IMG/M metagenome (GOLD analysis project Ga0157363, IMG submission 111477) | Fungus gardens microbial communities from leaf cutter ant in Ribeirão Preto, State of São Paulo, Brazil - Atta sexdens ASBM1 | ecosystem: Host-associated > Fungi > Mycelium > Unclassified ...
TAAAGATTTTGGATGAAAAAAGTATTTTACGAGACAGCTTAAAGACGGCTTATATTCGAAATGATCTATATAAAACAGCAAAAAAATTAAATTTAAAAAAATGATACTGATCTGTTTTAGATTACTCAGATATATTACTTACAACATAAGATTTTCTCCCTCTCCACAATTATTTCACACGAAAAACATCGATTATTTATCGTACCCTCATACGAGATCCACACGTCGAATGGGCAACCACAGTTTACACCACAGTTTATACCACAACATAGCTTAACATATAAGTTTGTTAAAAATATAACCTGTACTTTATTTACTTATGTATGTAATTAATTTATTATTTAGTTAATCTGTCAATTTTATGGATATATACATATATCTATATGTTGGACGAAGAAACGCATTATGGCTTGACGCATTGATAATCTATAGGAACTATGTAATATGAAAAAGCAACTTAATTGTAATTCTAGTTTTAATTCTTAATTCTTGACATTCGTGATGAAAGCATTAATTTGAAGATGATCCTAAACAAAGGATCTAAACGTTTGCGTAATTAATCTTTTATATATAACTGAATAAATACATGCACATCAACAGCATGGGTTGGCTCTTATTGGCATAATTACTTGTGATTATTCATTATCTTTTCAATACTAGAATTGGAAAGAGATAATAAATAAGTTGAAACTCGGTTAAGAATTAATCGTGAATTGTGGAACTGAGCCTTAAATAAACCTTATGTAATCACGGATGTTAACTTAACTGAGGTTGATGAAAAAGACCCTAAAGAATGAAAATCAAATATTTTTTACGAAAATGATTTTCAATAAAAAAAATCCGCGTTTATAAATTCAATAATCATAAAATTGAAAAATTTTGTTTATTTCTTTAATATAAAGATGTGCATGTACCTTTTTACGAAATTAGTTTTTTTGCAAAAAGGCTAGCCTTTATGCAAAACTGCGGCTAGTATGACTTAGCTTTTTTCTAATTTCTAAAAGGTTGCGTCATGTACTGCCTAGCTGTATATTTTATAAATCTCTATACTATTGAATTATAAATTTTATAAAAAGTTACAAGACTGTAAACTAAAGAAACATGCAGAAAAATTTTTAAATCGTTGAAAAAATTAGATGTAAAAGCGAGAATTTATATATTTATTTATATTTGAATTCATTATTTATATTTAATTTTTCGTTTGTAATGCACAGAAATCGTGTAAATATCTTATTTATTTATTTCAACTTTAAAAGAGTGAAAATTTAATTTTATTTTTACAAATATTTCTTACACATATACATATTTTATTCTTTTTTGTGTTTGTATACTAATTTCTTTTTTTCTCTTGATAAAGGTTTATTCTTTATTCAGCACTACTTGAATTGATGCACACGGCGCAATAAGTTGAAATGAAACAAATATATGTTTCGCTTCAACTTGCACTTATGCACCAATCCAAACATTACAGAAATAAAGAACAGATCTTATGTTTTAAAGTTCTTGAATAATCACCACAGCCACATCGAATCGTAATGTGAGAAGCGAGAAATGACACGTTAATTTTTGTTATTAACGTCAAAATTCAATATGACTATGGTGACTACTCAGGAGCTTTAATAATGAAAAAATCTATTATGCACATTAATAAGTTTTCACAAGATACATTTTTTCATATCCAACTTAGCGGCGTAATATATAGAATACAAGTCCATTACGTGCAATAATTTATACTCGCGCTAATTATACTCGTTACTTTTATCTAAACTTCTCGTTAATATGCAAAAAGAAATATTCGAAAAGATGAAAAAAATCGATGTGGAAACAGTAGTATATACATATTATGATGAGCGCACATGTAATACATAGTTACTTTTCATATACCTGTATAACTGTGTATCTTAGAAAATATTTGACTTGTCTGTTATTCAAACGTAACAATATAAATTATACAAGGAAGAACGATATGATAGAAATATTTCTCTGCAAAATACAGAATGTTTCCACTCAACCGCGATCGATTATACTTGATTACATATTACATATCTTCATACTGTTATTCTTAAATCACGAGACAATTTTGAATCGATAAAAAATGTAAGAAAGACTTAAATAGTATCACATATTGATGTATATTTTTGCTAAATATTTATAATTCCATCTTTATTTTTATCTGTATGAATCACGCAATTTATTAATGCACCGCAACCTGCTGTTTGTATATACTGTATCAGGATTACTGAAGGGTTCTTCAAAAAATTTTATGCTTATTTTCTGTGTGAAATTACAGCTTGCAGGCGTGTATAGAAAAAATAGGTCCGTTAATAAAAGAATTTTACATAACTATGTGATCGATAAATTAACTTATATATTATTTCGCATTATGGCATCACTTCTGTTACACGCATATTAACGATGGGTCGCAGTTCTTGTTGTGCATAATCTTCCGGTAATGGTAACTGAGATATCAGACGGACCAATAATTTCGTGACAGATCTCTGTTCATTTTTCTGCAGCAATAGCATATTTCTAGCTAAATGTAGAGTTCTTTTTGCAATTTCAGCTTGGCATAATCTAGAAATACGGAAAAAATTCCTTAGCACACAGTATAAAGAAGTAACAGCTTGCAATAATATGTATTTGTCATACTTATGTTTAGCAGTTAAACACGGGAATTGATCAATTTTATGACATAAGTTCGTTAATCGAGGTTTCAGCGTTTCCAGTTGATAAGTTAGTCCACAGTAGTCAGGAGTGGACTTTAATAGACTCTGAATTTCGCTGGTTATTTCCATATATTCCCACAAGAGCTGTCCTTGATATGACCATCCGCTAATTGTGCCGCTACATTCAGTTGGTACTAGTGAACTTAACAATGATTTCAAATATTCGTAGTTTTCTGCAACATAAAATATTGAATAAAATTATTTATAATTGATATAGAGTGTTTATAAAGTCCTAAGACGGTAAGATATCTCGAAAATAAAAATTTTTTTTGAAAGAAAAATATTAAATAGAAAAGTTGACGGATATCAAGTAATGCATTAGATGGGTGTGATCTTGAATAAAATTTTCAAGGAGATTGTTTCGAGTATTTTAAATGAAACCTTTTTCTACTTTTTATTACGTATTGTCATAGCAATTATCGAGCCATTTTTTCGAAATACTGGTCATAAATTGATCATAATTATTGGATCAATGCATCTTGTAAAAAAAGAATAAATATAATTATATCATTCATTCACAAATTCACTTGATTCAAGGATTATTATATAAATAGTTATTTTGATCGTTGGATTGAATTTAATTATACTTAATATAATTGCCGAAATGATAAAAAGTCACGATACAAGCATCTAACATTCACAAAAATTGAAACTTTGAAAACTTAAGTTCTTCCAAAACACTAGTTAGAAAAATGTTTACGATTAATATTTTGAAAATGTTACGCAGAGAGAGAATATGCAATACAAAATAAAAAGGTTCCATTTTAACTCTAAAGATAACCTCTAGCAGACTTTGAAGACTTAGGTCAAATTGTTATATTCATCTAATGCATGATTTAATACCCAGCTCGATACGCAGCAACTTTTTAAATATTTTTAAAATTTTATTTAAAAATATTTTGCTGTCCAAGACTCCTGAAGCTTTTTAACAATTTTCTACAAAAAGAAGAAAAAATTAAGAAATCAATACCATTTATTATAGCATCCGCTGCCAAATGCTCTATAATAATTTCATGGGCTTGGGTCCATTGTTCCGCCTGAATGTAATACCAAGCTGCTTCGCCATACCTGCAAAAGTGTCAATTTTCTTTAAATATGCCTAGAGTTTAATTTATAATAATCTTTTTAAATTCTTTTTAAATTTAAGTATATGAATATCCGAAGTATATGAATCCGAATAATTGTCAAATACCTCTTATTGATGCTACTTTTAATAGCTTTGGCTTGATGAATCCAAACCAATGATATACCAAGCTCTTCCTTCAAGAATTGCTCACGTTTCACGTATTCCGGAGTATCGTCTATTTCTATATGACGTAACAGCAAGTCCTGCACAGCAATTCGTCGCCTAGATGAATCTCGTAGATGCAATACTACGAATATTGCCCAATGCCAAAGTCCATGTGCCTCCAATTGTGTTGCAAAGTTTGTATGTGTTAATGCGGCAACATGATCAGAGAGATGCGTGTAGCCCAAAGTTACGAGTGTTTGTTGCATCAACCAGCTATCAAGATAATATAAAGTATAATATACAGAGAAAAAATATGGAACCGATCTTAAAAAATATCTCGAAAAAGCGTTGGAGAGAAAAATATTTCATATAAAAGGAGATTTTAACAAATGCATTAAACGATGATACTTATTTGATCTTGAATGTAAGTACGAAAGAGTTCTGAAGGCCAATTTTAATAAATAAGTATCGCCGTTTGATGCATTTGTTGAAACCTTATTACTTTTATATGAAACATTTTTTTCTTCAATACCTTTTTTTCGAAATATTTTACCAGTTCCATATTTTTTCTCACTCTGTGTAAAAAAAATTGTGTTATCATACTGAAAATGATTATTTATAAAGATTGAGATTCTATTAATTAGTACTTCCTAAATAAAAAAAATACATTTAGACTAACTACACTGTTAAATAAAAAAAAATTTTATTTTTTGAACAAAGAAAATTATTTTTTGTAGTTTTTTGGGTGATGAATATGATCCTATTTATCAAATTCCTCTATCGTCACAATTTTGGAAGATTTGTGATTAAAGTTTTAAAAAAAGAACAATTTGTGTGTATACCGATTTTAATACAACCATGATACGATGTCACGTGTTGAAGAGGTTTTATTGCAATCAAAATTAAATATGTTGTTAGGACTAATTTCAATTTTTAAAAGAAATTCATTATGTTGATTACAGTTAAAAAAATATTTATGATTAACTATTCGATGCTACTGTAGATATGGCATATCTGGCTTTCTTTTTTAATGTTTCTTTTATTGCTTATAACTTTTTCTTAATAAATATACATACATTTTTTGGAATTAAGTTTTTTAATATCTGATGTTTAAAAAAAAAATGTTTACGTTTACTTTTATGAAAGTTATATAAATATTTAAGCATGGACGTCCAGAAGAAAGGGCAAGAGAGAGCATTTATTCTTCACATTGGGACTTCTCTCTAGGTTCGAATCCTGGCTGAGGTAATATTTTTCGCAATAAGTTCTTTATAATTTTTCTAATTTAATTTAGGGGGAATTATTAGCGTTTCAGATTGATTGTATTGAAAGTTATTGATGCACAATCATATTTGAAATAAATTGATTTAATAAAGAATAGGTATATATTGTATTATTCGAAACATCTAACTTTGACCGTTAATAGCGTTCTCTATCATATTTGATGTATTCATATACATGTATTCTTAGTTCATAATATTGTTCATTGCAAATTAAATTGACAAGCGATTTAATTTGTGCTCTATCAGGTATCCTATTTAGAGAGATGTTAATATGCTGAAAATCTGTAAATAAATTTATTGCAAAAAATATTACCTCCGTCGGGAATCGAACGGCCGAATCTCTAGTATTCGGCATTGGTGGTCTAAAGACTCTAAAAGCTTAGAATGCTCGCACGAAACGCCGAGATTTGGGTTCGACTCCCAGCAGAGGTAATGTTTTTTGCAATAAATTAATTTTTCGCAATAAGTTTATTTACAGATTTTCAGCACATTAACATCTCTCTAATAGGATGCCTGATTAAGTATCAAATTATTAAATTGCTTGTCAATTTAATTTGTGATATTATAATTCAGTTGCGTTTCTAAGTTCGATAAGCCAATTCGGCGCGCAGTTCAAATACTACATATATTATTACATAGTATATAAATTCACACGCAAATTATTTAAGCATCTAAAATCTAGCTTCAACCATTATAAGCTTTAACTCTTACTTGTTTTTTATAATCGTACTTAATATTTTTATGAACAGAATAATGAGATAAATCAATTAGTGTAAAGAAAACATACATAATTGTTTTAAAATATGCAAAATGAATATTTTAAATAAACAACTATGTGTTTTCTTTACACAAATTGATTCGTCTCATTATCTTATGCATAAAACTATTTAATATATAAAAGATATAGTTATTAAAAAATGAAAAGTTTACAGAGATATTTTATATTCATGTCAAAATGTGTCCACTTTCAAAGAGTACAGGATCATCAAAATCCGGACAAATCGAACAATTCTTTAAACAAAATGTTTTTAATGAAAAATTAAATATTACAAAAAATCCTTTTACATGGCACTTGAGGGAACCATGTAGAGTACAATTATTCGATATATCCTCCAACTTGAATGATGGCTTCTATTCTTGTCAAGCGTTCGCACGCTGTAATGCAGTGTTGTCCATGCCGACGAATGTTGCCTCAATAGTGGTCTTTATGTCACATTGAGATGCCGAGACTTGTTTGTGACCTTTTCAACTACGCTTCATACATAATAGATTACTGTCCAAGAGATTTAAATCTGGGCTGTTGGGAGGCCAAAATTCTTTGGACCAAAACATATTGACGTTGTCTGAGAGCCAATTTTGAATCAAATAACTCATATGAGCCAATGCACCGTCCTGCTGAAAAACATATAGCCGGACGCCACAATTTCTATCCACGGTTTCATTACATTCATCAAAACGCTTGCCCTGAGTCGAAATCATTTGAAATCAGCGTTTGATCCTTTCAATGATTGCGGGCGTCCTCGCGATGCGTTCTTTCGAGTGACTTTTCTTTGCTGGCATACTGGAACCTTCGTTGGACTGTTTTAAATATTTTGCCACAACGTCATAAATGGTTGATCTTGGATAACTAAAGAATCGAATTATTGCTGAGCGTCTAGCGTGAAGGCCTTCGATGATCGCTCTTATATACTCCGCACTTGGTTTCAACATCGCGGCCATTTTGAGAATATGACTGTTTACTAGAAGCATCAGGCTTTCTCAGACGCCAACAACAACCTCTGATGGAGGCACAATATAGCGGAAAATTTAAATTGAAATTTGTCCGGATTTTGATGACGCACCCTGTATGTCTCGGAATGAATTTAAAGGATTGCATTTAAACATTTTGATCCTAACAATATTTTATTTTAATTAAATTTCGAAGTTATTAAATGTGTAAGAGAATCCACATAAAAATGAGCAGTTTTTTTAAAATAATTGTAATTTGGTAGAGGAATTTAATAAACAAAGTTATATTCAATCTAAAAAAATGGGAAATGATTACTTTCTTGTATTTTACTGTTCTTGTATTTTTTTTTGTTAAACAGTGTTATTTACACATTATCATCTGCAAATTAATTTATGCATGCTTTTATGTTTTTATGCATATACGAATTTGTGTAAAAATTAAAAATAAATATTTATAATTAAATAAAAAAAATAATTATATATAGCTTTGATGTTATCTCGATTTTATATATGTCTATTATCTATACTATTTCTACTATAGAATATCACTATAAAATTACCTCAATCTGTAATCCAAAGGATTGGCGGTATATGACAGTGGATTCAGAAGTTCGCCCAAATCATGATTTCCCTTGCAGTACAATTTTAAAAGTTGAAAACAGAGATCGTGTATTCGTTTGCCGTTATTTAACTCGGCATCGTAATCATTCTCTCTATATTCAGGTTCAGGAATTGCCGCGTACGCTTGAGCTTCCATTGTATTGAAAGATGTTTCATAGAGATCTAAGGCATCAGTGATTGAGGAAGTCGGTGGTGACAAATACCATAGATGAATGGCAAATGCCCGTTTCCAGTCCAGATCCTCGCACACATTAATAGTGCCATGTTTGCTGGAGATAAGCGGTTCGCCCGCAATCAACATGAATAGCTTTAGACGATCAATTGTGAGATTTTCATCTACATTGGTTTCCTGCCATAACGCGAGTTGTTGCTTAATCAGTTTCTTGACTGTCGCACCACTTCGTAATTGCGCCATCAGTAATGCTAGACAGTGGTCTCCGGCCTTCCGTGCTTCCTGACAAGCATCTTCCAGTTTGCAAGCAGAAAGTAGCGACAATATTATTTTCTCATGAGAATTCTTAGTTATAATGTCGATGTTTTTGATCTCTCGTTCGATTGTTTTCTGGACTACATTCCTTAACCACTCGCCTACGGTTTCTCTTCTCACTATGACGTTATAGTGTTCCTCATTGGCGTTATTAGCTGTGTCTTGATCGATGTAATTTCCCCAAAGTGCTACGCATAAAGTCCACACGATACTCGCGTACTGACGATATGATCTTTCGGTGGCACTGCCACACTGCATCTGTTCATCATTGACATCCTCGCTTGGTCTTTGTTCCTTTTCAACAAAATCCTGCGCTAGCGTACAATGTAATCGCAACGCTTCGTTCACACTGTTAGGCATTACGTCAAACGTGGGACAGTCTCCCTCATGACTCATCACACAGTGATCCAGTTGGATTCTCAAGTGACATTCTATACTATCCTTGAACATCTTCATGTCATACTTGTCACCACCTACGATTTGTAAACGTTGAACAATTACAGTCGATGAGACATCATCTGACAGACGACCAGAGACGTAATGGCTTAATTGACTAAATGTGTTCCTTAGTTGCATCTTGATTGCTTGTTCCTGCGTGCTCAAAGATAACAATGTCAGACCGGCACCCCAACTCGGTCGAAACGTCCTGCCCATATATATACCAGTGTCGGCAACGCAACGAAACCGCAACTTATTCAACCTGGACTCTTCAAGCGGAACAACTTCATAGTGATACTTCAATACGTTTGTCACTGGTGTAATCACAGGTGGTGGAATAGCTTTCTCAATAAACTGTTTGTCTTTGACATCAATACAAGATAAATGTGATTTTCTACTCGACGTATAAAATCCGTTTTCCGGACACGCAGATAGTGCTTTGTTTGCGATAAGAGTCGCTCGTAAAGTCGCGTTGTATGAAACTTCATTGTTCTTGATTTCTGTAACATCTGGGAAATAATTTGTCAAGGTTTTCTGTACAGAAGAAAATATACCATTGCTTGTTTTGTCATTTATATCTTCATCATTTACATCGAAAAAGCTTGCTTTCATAAGTTGCAATTTATGACTGTCTGTACCGGTTACACGAGCGTTATCACCGATCGGACTAATGGTCATTCGTTTTTCGTAATTGTAATCTCTAGAAACAAAGCCAGAATGGCTAAATGGAGTTTCCCCGACTGGACTGACGATCATTCCTCGTTCCTCGTAATTGTGATCGCTGTAGGCAAAATGGTTAATTGGAACCTTTCTTAAAAAATTGCTCTCAATCATACTCAGATGCTTGCTGTTTCCGATCTTCGTACCGTCAAGCGTTCCGTTGATCGCTCCATTGATCATTTCCTTATTTATCATCGACGATGGATCAACAAGTTTGCCCTTTTGTATGCCCGTGGAGAATCCCTTCAATTTCTTTGCTTCTGAAGTTGACGGAATCTGACTGTCATCCTCGTCTGAATCACTGAGACCATACTTGGAAAAGTGATCGACCTTGAATACCCATGAGCCCGTCTCCGGTCGATACTCGAGGAAACGGGTGTCATGCTTCGCAGATACTCTACGTAATTTCCCTTCGTAGTTCATCGCGGCGAGTCGCTGTGGATCCATAATCGGCTCATGCAGCGACTTGTCATGCGGCCATACCTTATCTAAAGTGACCTGTGCCTTTCGATTTAGACCTTGTCCCACTGGTGGCTTTTTCTCATCGTCGGGATAAATAATCACCTCTTTATGACGAAAATGTACTGTAATGGCAATAATGGTATACCAATCACACATAATATGTAAATATAATTCTTTTTCCAAAGAAAGATGCTTATATACATAATATATCATAATATATAAACATAGTATAGTTGCGGTAGAATATTTAATTATAGTGAAATTGAAAAATACAACGCAATATATTACAAAATATTTATAAAAAGTTAATATATTAATATATTAATTAATATATTTATGCAAATTACCGATTTCATCAAGATTCAAGCCATAAACATCAAACGAATCTGGAAAGTATACGTTGCCATAACCTTCGCGACCGATGGTAAAGTTCGGTACGATGCACGTCTCGCCGCAAACAAAATCGTCTAGTTTATCGAGCGATGGAATGGTATAATAGCCTGCTCGTCGTAATGTAACTTTAGCCATGTTCATAGACCAGTTTGATTGTAACATCGAAAATGAATTTTCATCCGTTTCCTGGCCGGATTCTTGGAAAATTATAGAACAAAAATTTTAAATAACATATAAAAGAATCTCTCATGTCTTTGAAAAAAATTTGTTTAGTTACTTTGAAAATTAACTATATACATAAATACCATTTTATAATCATATTAAATAGTAAATGAATAAACAATATAATTTATTAATTTAATAGTTTACCTGCACTTTGCATGGTAAGATTCACAGAATTTTTTTCATCAAAAGTAGAATTTAGTGGCACTTCGATCAAATTAATTGGGTCTAAATGATTTGATATATTATTTTGTGTTCTTAATTCGACCACTGTATTATTCACCTCTTCGGATACATTTATTCCAGAAAAGGGTGATTGTTGCCCCTCAAGCAATTCATCGTTTGAAATTTTATTCTTCCGCGGAAGTGTTGACTTCAACCTATATAAATTACATTTAAAGATATTCAAATTTATTTTTTTTTTTATGTTTGTATTAACTTAAAAAACAAATTCGAGATATGAAGATCCGAAAAATATATTTTGCATTACCAAGATGCAGATGATCGTCGATCATTCGCAAATCGATTATTATCTTGGCTATGATTTTCTTTGTCATTAACTTCAATATTGTTACTATGTATTATATTTGTATCTGTCCTATCATCTGCGATATCATTTGTCACGGATTCCATATTTTCTGTGGGAGATTGAACCGAAGAATTTGTCGCTAATTTCGGTCGTAATACTAAACGTTTTGCACTTGGCCGGGGTTGAAAAGCCTCGGTTATCACGGGATCCTCTTCTTCGAGACCATCAAACAAAGATTTCTGGAAAGGCATTTCGTAAAATAATAATTTAGTATTCCATTTAATAATGATTGAAAAGAAATATTTTAACAATCATATTTTTTCCATATTTAAACACTAACTTAATAAAAGAGAGTATTAAAAGAGGTGTTCTAGTTTTCAAATTATACCCGAATGAATCTTGAAAAATGTTTAAGTCTTCAAAACATAGAAAATAACAATCGTTTTTTCGAATCAAAAATAACAAACAATCGAGAAGTAGTGGAAACATGCTAGAATGCCTTAAATATAGTAAAAAATACCAATTCTCATATATATTATTAATTCTCTATTAATTATTATTCTCATATATGTTATTAATTGCAAAATCATAATTTTAGCCAAAGATGTAAGTACATTCTATATGCAAAAATCTCGAACCACTTTAGCACTATCTAGGATGGTTACGTGGAGGTACAATCCGGAGATAGAATCCCTTGGCAGAGATAAGGACTTCACAGTTCGTCTCCCTGTGGCATTTATTGACCCAAACCTCCCCCCTCTTTCTCTCTCTCTCTCTGTGTGTGTGTGTGTGTGTGTGTGTGTGTGTGTGTGTGTGTGTGTGTGTGTGTACGCGCGCGTGCGTGTGTGTGTGCGCGCGCGCGCGCGCGCGCATGTAATGCAGATAAAGTGTGAATTTCTATTTCATTTACATTTTTATCATAATCTGATGTACAATAATGATTTTTCTTTAAAATAACCATTAAGAAATTGAGAGATCGAGATGTTTTCTTAAAATTGCTTCACCGAAAAATTTTGATAAAAAGCTCGATTTCAAAAAAATATTTTCGTGATCAATTTTTCAAGTTTTTAGTTATTTTGAAGAAAAATCATTATCAGATTCTGGACGAAAACAGATGAAATGTAAATTCATTCCCATTGTATCTACATCATAAGCGCACGCGCACGCACATGAAGTAGAGTTCAATATCAATAAATACCACAGGAATGATGAACTACGGGGTCCTAATTTGTCACGGGATGTTAGGCGGACTGTATATCCATACGATGCATTTTGGCTAGTGTTAAAATAGTCTACGATCTTTAAATGTACTTATATTTCTGGCTAAAATTATGATTTTCCAATTATTCGTAAATGTGAATAATACTATTTTTGTTAAGCCATTCTAGCAATATTTCCATCTCAGAGAAATGATTGTCATTTTCTGTTATTTGAGGATTTATCCAACAATGATTTTTTTAAAATCTATTCAGGTATAATTTGAGGATCAAAATTGTTTTTTAATCCCCTCACTTACCTTAGATAATTGTGTAGAACTGACAACTCTAGCTTTAATTTTCGGAGATTTATTATTTGCAGTAACTCTATATTGTGGACTGTTCAATATTTTCGATGCTGGATTTGTAGGTTTTAAAAGTTCTTCAGTCTTCCCAGATGCCTATAAAGATACACATAATCAAATTATAATACTTCTTTCAGGATAATTATTTAAAATCGACAAGGTACTTACTGGTAAAAGATTCTTCAATAATGGTGAATCACCGAATGGTGCAGAAACGAGAGCTAAAATTTGCTGATGTACTGGTACTGAACCGTTTGTTTTAGTTTGGTTTGCCACTCTAAGATAAATTTATAATACTTATTCAATCTAATTATTAAATATCTAAATAACTAAACAAGCTTTTAATAGAAATTAATAAAATTAGAGATATTAATGAAAAAGAATAAAGGCCGTTCTATAATTACGTAAACATAAGAATGGGAGTAGTAATATAGGAGTAATAGTGAATATATAACAGACTAATCTAAGGTCCAATTTTTCATTACCTGGTTAACTTAATCAGATAAATTAAGCTAGGGTGAGTTAAACTTAACCTGATGTTTCATCCAATGAACTTTATCTATAACATCATCACAGATGAAGATTGGATAAAACATCAGATTAAGCCTAATCACAAATTAATTAGGAAATAAAAAATCAGACTTAAAATAGAGATTAAAGATATGTAATTTGATTATGACAAATCAGTTTGAACTTTCATCTTCAAGTTGAATATTTCTCAGAACAATATTCTCTTCGTTTATATTCCATATAATATAACCAAAAACAATACAATAAAAAACTTGACATGATATGAGTTATGTTGTCAACAAAAAAATGCTGTGACATGAACACGTGCATAATAGCACTCGGATTAATTAACTTTTATACTTTACATCATCGTAGTTATAAAAGATGAAATTAAACCATCTTTCACAACATATTTTACAATTGATAATATTAATTTACCTTACGACACTTTGTAACCACGATTATGTTCACGCAATTGTAAAACGATCTTTAATAAAATTAGAGCATAAATATTGCATTACCCTCCGCTGAGCGAATTCATTCCTGTTCCAGATATCATATTAGAAGTCGTTCCAAAAGTAGAAGAACCAAATGTTCCGGAAGTGTTAAACGTTGTATTATTTCCAGCATTTCCAAACAAACTGCCTGACTTTTGTTGCCCAAATAATGAAGAACCACCACTCAAATTTAAACCAGTACTTGTGCCTATATACATATACACATATTATATGTACATATATACATTCGCACACATATTCATATATAGGCTATAATAAAGCGACTGTATCAGACTCGTTTTTCGAAAAATATATATGTTCTAGATAAAAGATGTAGAGACATGTTAGATAGCATGTTAGTAGGCCTTGAATAGTGTTATTAAAAGGTGTCTTTCAATAAGAGACACAGATGACACAGTGACTACGTTTATATTTTTTAGTCCTGTTGCTCGTCTAAGTGTGGTCTTCTCTTATATGCCTGTGGTGCGCATGCTGGTACATAGTTCATATGGGACCTATGGTTTAATGTCGATTCTGAACGATAAAGTTTTTATTTAGAGAAGGATAAGTGGCGATGGGTTGTCACTTCCTTCCGAGAGAAAAACGAGTGTATGAAAATATTTTAGTTTTATCGGAAATCAAACCCGGGATTTCTAGCATAGCAGACCAGCGCTGTCTATTCTACTATACTCTCATACGTTTACACGGACATCCTTAATCAGGTTTAATAATATTCGCAGTTATGACCAATAGCTATTGGCCAATAGCTATTCCTCTGAAGAATGATCATAATCCATGTAAATGTAATCAGTGTAAGAATGAAGCATTCTTGTTATTTGTTAAACAAAGATGATATGATCACTGTGTTATATTGTGTCGCTTGCTGAATAGCACCAAAAGTCACATAAAAACTAATTTGTATTTTTTAAATAAATTCCTATTTTTTATTGTATATCTTTGTAGCTGACTTCAAGAATTTTTCAAAGCGTTATAACAAAAGCTATAACAAAAGTTAACATTAAATATTTTCCGAATTACGAAGCTCAAAAGTTACAAAATCGCCGACTTTAGCATTGTCCGACTAACAATCACAACCTTTTTAAGGATTTGTTAAGGATCATGGTCTTTTGATTTTTATTAAATTTTATATTAAGGTCATGATGTAATGCCAAGGTCATTATCATTGGAAGTTGTTTCTCCTATTTTCATTATTACATTCTTCTTCTTCTTTTTTTTAAAACCTCTATTTGGATTTCCGATCAGTACAAAAGATTATAAAGAGTTACAGTATCACACAAAGAAGGATCCAAGGATCCAGTGATAAACTCTTTGGAGAGGCTTCGCTTGTTCACAATTCTTATATAGTATCGTATCAATTCAAAATAAATATTCAAATAGGCCTTAAGCCTTCCATATAATTCGCAATAGCCTTAGAGGACCCGCACACACTTTCCGTAACAGTAATCATAAGACATACCGATTTAGCCAATCAGAGCTGAAAGTTTTTGAAAATTCTTGTCTGTGATAACTAATTTTTACGTCTTATGCTTACTATTACGAAAAGTGTATGTGGGTCCTTTTAAGCCTTCTAACTTAATTATACAGATGGAGCAGTAACGGCTGCCGTAAATGAAATTCCGCAACAGTGACCGTAAGACGTAAACTTAAACCGATCAGGATATTGCTTTAGGTCTACGTATTCTAACGGAAATGGAAATAATAGTAAACTTATTCATAATCTTATAATAAGGTGAATTTCAACCGGAAACTTGCCTTATAGATAAGTTTACTGCTATTTTTATTTCCGTTAGAGTACATAGATCTAAAGCAGTATTCTGATTAGATCACCGGCTTAAATTCACATCTTAAGGTTACTATTACAGAAATTTTTGTCTGTGACAGCCCTAAGATCCAGTTGCACTAATATTACTTTGACTTTAAGCAAGACTTAAAACTCTCTCCGTCTCGTTTTAAAGCGACACAGAGACAGAGAGAGTAAGCCTTGCTTAAAATCAAAGTAACGTTGAGGCAATCGGGCTTAAATCCGATCTACATACAAAATGCAGAACACGGATCGCAAATCGCAAGACTAAAAATTAGAGATTATGGTTTTGAACATATATTAGATATACACATGTATAGGTTGTACATTGCTTCCGTCTACACAGTAAGGGCTGATTGTTCTACTTGTTAATAAATTTTATCTGGCAGTCCGCGCATGTGATTGGTTAATCTTACTACTTACCCAGCAAGATTATTAAAAGGTGGAACAATCGAGTCTTCTAAGTTGGGTTGTCTATCTGCCTATAGACAGGGACATGCTTTACTGGTAACGCAGAATAAGAAAATTCGCAAGAATCGGCGGGGAATGAAAAATGAATCAAAAGAAATTGAATTTCACATTCTGGTATAGTGTAAAATTCAATAATATGATA
>Ga0157363_1002666_pt1 | contig 15840 bp, 14 predicted proteins | sample AttsexASBM1_FD_111477 | JGI IMG/M metagenome (GOLD analysis project Ga0157363, IMG submission 111477) | Fungus gardens microbial communities from leaf cutter ant in Ribeirão Preto, State of São Paulo, Brazil - Atta sexdens ASBM1 | ecosystem: Host-associated > Fungi > Mycelium > Unclassified ...
CTTTAGAACATCATCACCATCCACGGATAGGCGATCAGCATCAGCAGCACCAGGAACAGCAGGCCGAAAATGGTGCCCAGACGCCAGTAGTCTTTAGTCGGCAGATAGCCGCTGCCGTAGTAAATCGGGCTGGGGCCAGTGCCGTAAGGGGTGATAATCCCCATCACGCCAAGCGAGGTGCAGAGCATCAGGCAGAACACCGGCATATTGATGCCCGGGATCGCCGCGGCGATGGTCAGCATGGCGGGGAGCAGCGCGGTGGTGTGCGCCGTGGTGCTGGCGAACAGGTAGTGCAGCAGATAGAAGGCGATAAGCAACACCACTGCGGAGACCTGCGGGTCATAACCCTGCAGCAGCATGCCGCCCTCTTTGCCCAGCCAGGCGATAAAGCCGACGCGCGCCAGGCCATCCGCCAACGCCACCAGGGTGGCGAACCAGGCGAAGGTGTTCCACGCCGCTTTGTTGCTGGTGATGTCGCTCCAGTTCAGCACGCCGGTCCAGAGCATCAGGATGATAACCAGCAGCGCAGCCATCGCAGGCTCGATCCAGGCGGTGGCGAAAATCCACATCAGCAGCGCGCACACCACGAAAATCAGCAGCAGAATCTCGTTGCGCGACAGTTTGCCCAGCTTCTGCAGCTCGGCGGTGGCCCAGCGCGGCACTTCGTCGTTGACCTTCACTTCCGGCGGATAGAGCCAGTACGCCAGCAGCGGCATGGTCAGGATCAGCAGCACGCCGAGCGGCAGAAAGGCGAGAAACCACATGCCCCATGAGATATCAAAGCCCACGACGCTTTTCACCAGCGCCAGCGCCAGCAGGTTCGGCGCCAGCGCCGACAGGAACATAGAGCTGGTGATACAGGCGGCGGTGATCGCGACCCACATCAGATACGAGCCGATGCGGCGCGCGCTCGGATCGTTGGGTTTTGAGCCGTAGAGCGGTGGCAGGTTGGCGATAATCGGATAGATGGTGCCGCCGCTGCGCGCGGTATTCGACGGGGTAAAAGGTGCCAGCAGCAGATCGGCGAAGGTAATGGCGTAGCCGAGCGTCAGGCTGCGACGACCAAGATACTTCACCAGAATCAGCGCCAGGCGGCGGCCGAACTGGGTTTTATCGTAGCCGGCGGCGAACATAAAGGCGCCGAAAATCAGCCAGACGGTGGAGTTGCCGAAACCGCTTACGCCCCATTTAAAGGCCTCGGTGGCGACCTTGAAGCCCGGCTTTGCCAGCTCGGCGGGGCTAAACAGCACAAACTGGCTGAAGAGGGCGATAACTACCACGCCGGTCAGGCCGATGACCGCGCCCGGTAGCGGCTCGAAGATCAGGCCGACGATAACGCCGACGAAGATGGCGAAAAAGTGCCAGGCGTACGGCTCAAGCCCGGCGGGCGTTGGCACCAGCAGTAGCAGGACGGCGACCACGACAGGCAGGGCCAGCATGATCCAGCGTTTGTGTTGTCCCGGCGGCGGGACGGGCGCAGATTGCGCGGCTTCGTTCAGCGTCGTTTTCATGTTCATAGTGAAGGTCTGCAAGTTAAAAAGAAGAGGGGGTCGGCTTTGTTGATGCTCTGTTTATTATTCTCGCGCGGAGAACGCCTTCAGCAAAACCTTATTGAATAACGTCTTCATGTGACAACTTTATTAAATAAATCTTTGCTTCATGGCTATATGATGCGCCAGCCATAATAGTAAATTTTGATCCAGATCAAAGATTGAGTTTGGCTTTTAATTGCAAGAAAGGCGTTAAAAGTCGCAGGGTGCGCTTAAGAAGATTCCGAAGCAGCAAATCGTGTTATTGACGCTTTTTTCTGCAAATCTCATCTTTTCCACCTCATTGAAAAACATAGCTTAATTTTTGATTGTAACAATAATTTGATTTTTTCAGCGCTTTCGCTAACATTACTATAACTAAAATCTCAGCCTTTGCAAAATAAATACCCCTGCTAATTCAAAAAGTTTTAAAACTATATTCGCCACTTTTGTACCTAAAGTTACTGGTATATTAGTGGCATTAAGCCGGACCTTTTAATTATCGCCAGCGTGCCTCGTCCGCAGAATTTCTCAGCTTTTAATTTCCGGAGTTAATCTAAATGAATACTCGCACCCCGCTTTTAAATCCGCTGACATTGCCCAACGGCGCGGTATTAAAAAATCGTCTGGTCATGGCGCCAATGACCACCTGCACGGGATTTTATGACGGCACCGTGACCAGCGAGCTCGTGGAGTATTATCGCGCGCGCGCAGGCACGCTTGGTACGGTTATCGTCGAGTCCTGCTTTATCGATAACAAAGGCCCAGCTTTCCCCGGCGCTATCGGCATCGACAGCGACAACAAGATCCCTGGGCTTGCCCGAATCGCCGACGCGATTAAATCGCAGGGCTCGACGGCGATCCTGCAGATTTACCACGGCGGTCGTATGGTAGAGCCAGGGCTGATCGGCGGCAAAACCCCCGTGGGTCCCAGCGCCATTGCCGCACCGCGCGAAGGCGCGACCACGCCGCAGGCACTGACCGCCGATGAAGTTGAGGTGATGATCACTAAATTCGGCGACGCGGTGAACCGCGCCATTAAGGCGGGCTTCGACGGCGTAGAGCTGCATGGCGCCAATACCTATCTGATCCAGCAGTTCTTTTCCCCTAACTCCAACCAGCGCGACGACAAGTGGGGCGGCAGCCGCGAAAATCGCGCCCGTTTCCCGCTGGCGGTGCTGGATATCGCCCATAAAATGGCGGAGCGCATCGCGCATAACACCTTTATTATCGGCTATCGCTTCTCGCCGGAAGAGATCGAAGTGCCCGGCATTCGCTTTGCCGACACGCTCTATCTGCTGGAAAAACTGGCGGAGCGCGGCCTCGACTACGTGCACTTTTCCATGGGCCAGCTGCTGCGTCCCTCTATCGTCGATACCCGCGACCCGACGCCGCTGATCGACAAATATATCGCGCAGCGCTCTGAACGCCTGGCGAAGGTGCCGGTTATCGGCGTTGGCGGCGTGGTGAATAAAGCCGACGTAGAGATGGCGCTGGAGCACGGCTACGATTTAGTGGCGATCGGCAAAGCCTGCATCGCCTACCCGGACTGGGCGGATCGCGTGCTAAATAACGAGCATCTCGACCTCTATATCGACAGCACCCAGCGCGAAGCGCTGATGATCCCGGAACCGCTGTGGCGCTTCTCGCTGGTGGACGCGATGATCCGCGAAGTCAGCGCGCCGGGCCGTAAATACAAGGCGGGCGTCTATCAGGAGAAAGTCGAGGCGGAAGCGCTGAAGCTGAAAATCAACGTCACCCTGGATACCGACCGCATCACCGATATTTCGATGGTGCCGGACGATACGCTGGATGTCGATTTCACCGAGACCTTTGAAAGCCTGCGTAACCGCATTCTGGTGGCCAACAGCCCGCACGTCGACGCCATCAGCGGCGCCACCACTCAGAGCGAGGCGCTGAAAAAAGCGGTATCGCGCGCGCTCTCCACCTCCAGCAAAGAGTATGTGATTGAAGAGGGCGGTAATCCTTCCGCACCGCAGAACTACGATGTAGTGGTGATCGGCAGCGGCGGCGCAGGGCTGGCGGCGGCGATTCAGGCGCACGACGAAGGCGCGCGCGTGGTCATTATCGAGAAGATGCCGACCATCGGCGGCAACACCATCAAAGCCTCGGTGGGCATGAACGCGGCAGAAACCCGTTTCCAGGCGATGAAGGGCATTAAAGACAGCAAAGAGCTCTTTTATCAGGAGACGCTGAAAGGCGGCCAGCATAAAAACAACCCGGTGCTGCTGCGTGAGTTCGTCGAGCTGGCGCCAGAGGCGATCGACTGGCTGGCGGATCACGGCATCGAGCTAAACGATATCACCATCACCGGCGGCATGAGCATCGACCGCACGCACCGCCCTGCGGACCGTTCGGCGGTTGGCGGCTACCTGATCAGCGGCCTGGTGAAAAACATCAACAAGCGCAATATCGAAGTGCTGCTGGATACCTCGGTCGCGGAAATCCTCACCGAGAACGGCGCAGTGACCGGCGTGAAGGTGGTGGATGAGTACTACGACAGCCGCATCCTCTATGCGAAAAGCGTGATCGTCGCCACCGGCGGCTTCAGCGCCAACCGCGAGATGGTGGTGAAATACCGCCCTGAGCTGGACGGCTTCGTCACCACCAACCATAAAGGCGCGACCGGTAGCGGCATCGCCATGCTGCAGAAGCTGGGCGCGGACACCGTGGATATGGGCGAAATCCAGATCCACCCGACCGTCGAGCAGACCACGTCCTATCTGATCTCTGAATCGATTCGCGGCGGCGGCGCTATCCTGGTGTCGCAGGAGGGCAAACGCTTCTTCAACGAGATGGAGACGCGCGACAAGGTTTCTGCGCAGATTATCGCGCTGCCGGAGAAAAGCGCCTGGGTGGTCTTCGACGAACAGGTGCGGGCGAACAACAAAGCGGCCGATGAGTATATCGCTAAAGGCTTTGTTATCAGCGCGCCGACCGTGGGCGAACTGGCGGTGAAGCTGAATATGGAGCACACCACCCTTGAGGAGACGCTGGCGCGCTACAACCAGTTCGTGGTGGATCAGAAGGATGAAGATTTCGGCCGCACCACCGCGCTGCGTCATCCGCTGAATCAGGGACCGTTCTACGCCATCCGCGTCGCGCCAGGGGTGCATCACACCATGGGCGGCGTGACCATCAATACCGATACCGCGGTGCTCGACAGCAACAAACAGGTGATCCGCGGCGCCTGGGCGGCAGGCGAAGTGGTCGGCGGCATCCACGGCGCCAACCGTATCGGCGGCAACGCCGTGGCGGATATCATTATCTTTGGTATCCTTGCCGGACGTAACGCGGCGGCCCTGGCGCGCGGCTAGTCCGCTGTCGGCAACGGCGCATCGGGCAGCATGACCTGGCGCGCCGTTGCCGTATCCACTTTGACAGCCGAGGCGAGTATGTCAGCCGACGAAGGCGTTTACGCCTATTCCGCAGTTCTGATGGGTTCGCCCATTCTGCTTAAGCTTTTCGAGGACAATGCGGCGCTGGCCGCGCAGGTCTTCCGCCTTATCCGCCATCAGGAAAATATCCTCACCGTCAATCGCGCCCACTCCGAGGTGATGGCGATTAACCACGCCGCCGGCAAAGAGCCGGTCTGCGTCAGCCGTGAAGTGTTCGATCTCATTCAGTGCGCGCACCAGGTCAGTCTGCTGCCGCACAGCCTGTTCAATTTCACCATCGGCCCGCTGGTCAAGCGCTGGAAGATCGGCTTTCAGGGGCGCAGCGTGCCGCCGCAGGGCGATCTGGACAAGCTGATGGCGCTGACCGATCCGCGCGAGGTAGTGCTGGATCCTGAGCGGCGCAGCGTGTTTCTGCGCCAGCCAGGCATGGAGATCGATCTGGGCGCCATCGCCAAAGGCTATATCGCCGACCTGGTACGCAGCTTTCTGCGCCAGCAGGGTGTGGAAAGGGCGCTGATTAACCTGGGCGGCAACGTGCAGACGCTCGGCGCGCCGCCGCAGGCCGCAGGCTGGTCGGTGGGGCTAAAAACCCCGTTCGGCCAGGCTGATGAACTAATCGGCGTGATTGAGGTGGCAGGGAAATCGGTGGTGACCTCGGGCGTCTACGAGCGCTACTTCGAGCTGGACGGGCGTCTCTATCACCACATCCTCGACGCGCGCAGCGGCTATCCGCACGATAACGAGCTGCTGAGCGTCACGGTAATTTCCGACCGCTCGATAGATGGCGATATTTACACCACGCTGCTTTACGGGCTGGGGGTGGAGCAGAGCCTCGCGGCGCTGCGCGACGTGCCGCACATCGAAGCGATATTCGTGACGCGCGACCAGCAGGTGGTCTGCTCCTCGTCGCGTCAGTTCGCGTTTCGTCTGTACGACCGCCGCTATCAGTTAACTACTGGCAGTACTGCCTGAGCAGCGAATGGTATTCCGGCTGCAGGCGGTAGCGATAGACCGGACGGCCGGTCGCGCCGTAGTGGATGCTGGTGAAGAGGATATTGATCTGCGCCAGCCAGATCAGGTATTTGCGGCAGGAGACCCGCGAGATATTGACCTCCGCCGCCAGCTCGTCGGTGGAGAACTCGCTGCCGGGGTGGGCGTCGATCCACTGGCAGAGGGTGCGCAGCGTCTGCGGCGTCAGCCCTTTCGGCAGCCGTTTGCTGTCGTGGCTGGTGGGCGGATTGCCGTGGATCAGCTGGTCGACTTCCGCCTGCTGGTAGTAAAGATGGTTATCCATCAGCGACTTCTTCTGCCGCCAGTTGGTGAGCGCCTCTTCAAAACGCGGGAACTGGAAGGGTTTGATCAGGTAATCCACCACGCCGTAGTGCAGCGAGGTTTTGATGGTGGCGGCGTCGGCGGCGGATGAAATAATGATCACCTCGACAGGCTGCTTCGCTTCGCGCAGCTCCGGCAGCAGATCCAGCCCGTTCTCATGCTGCAGATAGATATCGAGCAGCACCAGATCCACGGCGGGTTCGCTGTGAAGGATCATCTCTTTCGCCTGCTGCAGCGTCGACGCCGTGCCGACGCAGTGAAAGCCCGGCACCTGCCCGACGTAAACGCGATTCAGCTCGGCGACCATAGCGTCATCATCGACCACTAACACATTGATCATGCGGTTTTGTTGCCTCCATCCCAGGGAAGTTGTACAAAAAATTGGGTAAACACGCCGGGTTCCGACTCCACGCTGACGCTGCCGCCGAGGCTTTCCGTCTGCTGCTTCAGCAGATAAAGCCCGACGCCGCGATCCTCGCCTTTGGTTGAAAAGCCTTTGTCAAAGATAGCATCCAGCTGGTCGGTCGGGATGCCAGGCCCATCGTCGCTGACCTCGCACGCCAGCCAGCCGTTCTGGTAGTGCAGCATGACGTGGATATCGCCGTTGTGTTCACTGCCCAGCGCGTCGAGGGCGTTCTCGATCAGATTGCCGAGCACGGTGATCAGCACGGCGATCTGCTGCTCGTTGCCGATATCGGGCAGGAAGCTGGCGTCGCTCAGCGTCAGGCGATGGCCGCTGTCCGAGGCGCGATTGATTTTACTCAGCAGGAAGCCGGCGATCACCGGCGACTTGATTTTGTCGAGCAGCGAACCGATTTCGGTCTGATAGTTGTTCGCCGTCTTTAAAATATAGGCTTCGACCTGCGCATAGTTTTTCATGTGCAGCAGGCCAAGGATAACGTGCAGCTTATTCATAAACTCATGCGAGCGCTCACGCAGCGCGTCGACGTAGTTTACCATGCCGCTCAGGCGCTGCAGCAGCCGCGTGATTTCGGTTTTATCCCTGAAGGTGCAGACCGCGCCGATAAGCCGCTGCTGGCTGTAGACCGGCACGGTGTTGCTCAGCAGCACGTGGCCGTTGATATTCAGCTCTTCGTCGCGCCGCGCGCGGCCGGTGGCCAGCGTCTCCTGCAGCTGAGCGTGAATGACGCTGGCATCCTCCATGCTGCCGGAGCTCTCCTCCGTCAGCAGCTTTTGCGCCGCCTCGTTGATCAGCGACACCTCGGCATGGGCATCTACCGCGATGACGCCCTCTTTGACCGAATGCAGGATCGCCTGGCGCTGCTCGAACAGCGAGGAGATCTCCCAGGGTTCGAGTCCGAAGAGGATGCGCTTCAGGGTTTTCACCAGCGCCAGCGTGCCCAGCGCGCCCGCCAGCGCGCCGATCAGGATGGTCCAGATAATGCTCCAGCGGCTCTGGTTGATTTGATCGCTGACCGCCTCCAGCGAGATGCCTATCGACACCACGCCGATCTGCTGCTGCTGCGCGTTATAGACCGGCGTAAAGACGCGCAGCGCTTCCGCCAGCGAGCCGCGATTCACCGAGACGTTCTCTTTGCCCTGCAGCGCCGGATTGATGTCGTCGCCGATAAAGTGCTGGCCGATCAGCGCCGGGTTCAGATGGGAGTAGCGGATGCCCTGCATATTGGTCACCACCACGAACAGCAGATTATTGTGCTGCTGCGCCGCGCGCGCGATGGGCTGGATAATGCCGCTGTCCGGCGGCCCGCTCAGCGCCTGCTGGATGGCGGGCACGTCCGCCAGCGTGCGCGCCACGGCCATCGCCTTGTCTTCCAGCTGCTTCTGCGTGGCGTTGCCGATCTGAAAGAAGTAGAGCAGATGCACGCTGAGCAGCACGAAGGTCACTACCGCGCCGATCATCAGCGTCACCAGCGTGCTGAGCTTCATATGTTTTTTGCGGGTTCGGTTGCCTTGCGGGGTATCGCGCATCGTCGGTCCTTTGTCGGAAAGCGGTGGGGTATTATCCCTTTCTGTGGGGCTTTGCAAAGGTTTTAATGAAAAGCGCGCTTGAGTGCAATCAGGCCGAATGAAGATTGCGTGGTAAAGGACGTCAGTAAGATTATCGTTACCGATATATCGATTTAGGGGCTTTTATAGCGGTCTGGCTCGTTACGTCTTCATCATTAGACATGACGATATCATCGATAACACTGATAAAGAGGCAGACATTCATCGTAACCAACATACATCTTTTAACCTATCATTTTTATCCAACGCGGTGTTCAACCAGTAGTGATTACAGATAATGTGATCAATCTGCTGTGAAAAGTATTGCAGGTTAATTATTACCTTTTCTTCCATAATTTAAGGATGGATAAACTGCCTGGAGTGAAGAGAAGCATATAGAATTTGATAAGAGCTATAAGACAAAAAATGAGATAAAAGTTATGCGGTTTTGCTAGAGGTTGATCGGATGATGACATGCGCTCTGGAGAGTCTGTCGTCGCCGGGGCAACCATAACTAGCAGCTATAAAGATAAACAGCAAGTATCAATCAGAAGGAACGAGCGCTAGAAACATGACCAGTGCAAAATTCTTTTTTTGGAGCAACATAAGAGGGAAGGGGCTATAGATTTTGTTATACGGCGAGATATTGCACTGACATGATGTGTTTTTCATTGCTATTTATGTGGCTGGTGCGCAGTATGGCCCCTATCGGAATGACACAACAAGTTAAAATTTTAAATAAAAAAGAGTAATATGATCTACAAATTGTGGTCTGTGCCCGATTAAGACCATTTCTTGCAAGTTAACGAACTCAAAACCCGCTTTCTTAATCCGATGAAAAAAAGATTTCTGCTTCCGCTATTATTTATGCCCTGTGTAACTTACGCCGCAGCAACGGTCACTTTTGATACTATTACATCAGATCCGATTACTAACAGCTTTGTCTTAACTAACCTTATCCTGACTATATTTTTTGCTTTTATACGCTTTGACAGATTTGCCATTGTGCATGGGCCAGAGATACTTACTACGGTTGGTATTCTGGGCTGCTTTGCAGGTATTGCAACTTCCCTGCTGCATTTTGACTCAACCAATGTGGCAGAAAGCGTACCTCACCTGTTAGAAGGCGTGAAGACAGCATTCCTTGCGTCTTTAAGCGGTGTGGGTGGTTCGCTTATTATTCGAGCCAGGCACTATTTCCAAAAAAAACCTATTCCTCAGACTGCTGGGGCCCCTAAGGCGGCGAGTCTGGATGATGTCGTTGCTGCCACTTATGCACTTCAGCAGAGCCTTGCTGGTAGTGAGGATAGTAGTCTTTTGACCCAGCTTAAATTAATGCGTCAAGAGCAGGCAGATGAACTAAAGGCATTACGAAACGCTTTTGATGATTTCTCCCAGAAAATGGCCGTAGACGGTTCAAAGGCGCTTATTGATGCTCTTAAGGAAGTCATTGGCGATTTCAATTCGCAAATCAATGAACAGTTTGGCGAGAATTTTAAACATTTAAACGCCGGTGTGGAAAAACTTGTCGTCTGGCAGCAGCAGTATAAAGAAGAGCTCAACATATTGCAGAGTCTGCAAAAATCTTCTGCTGACGATCTAAAAGAAGCTTCACTGGGCCTCGCGTCATTTATTGGTCAGGCATCCAGTTTCGCCCATACCGCTGATGCGCTGGAAACCACTCTCGCTAATCTGGCCCGACAGCATGGGGAAATAGATCAATCTCAGCGTTCTATGAATGAAGTATTGTTGCAAATGAAAGAAGTTACGCCTCAATTCTCCCGCAAAATAGATGAAATGACCGCATCAATGACGCAGGGTGTGGCGAAAATCCAGGATGATGTCAGTAGAATTGTGAAAGATTTTAGTCATCATGCCCAATCTTTCTCTACTGACATAAAACATTTCCTAACCGAAACGCTCAGCCAGTCTCAGAATGAGATTAACGCGGGTCTCACTAAGTCGGTAGAGAAGATCCAACAGAGTGTGATCGCTTTGGATACGGGACTGCAACAGGAACTGACCAAAAGTCTCGAGACCCTCGGCCGACAGCTCGCCTCGCTTTCTGAGAAATTCGTATCGGATTATACCCCTTTAACCGAACGCTTGAGAGAAGTTGTGCGGATTGCTTCCGCATCGTGAGGAAAATATGGATTTAGAACAGAGTAACCAGTCATATTGGATACCCCTCGCTGACCTTATGACAGGCTTAATGATGGTGTTTATGCTATTGACTGCGGCATTTATGCTCCGTGTTGAGCAGACCACAACGCTTGTTGTACAAGAGTATGAAATCACAAAGCGTGATTTGCAGTTAGCTTTACAGAAAGAGTTCGCGAAAGATCTGAAGCAGTGGAATGCTGAAATTTTGGGGGATATGACTATTCGTTTTAACGATCCTTCTGTGCTTTTCGCCACAGGCTCTTCAGAACTCCGGCCTCGTTTCAGAGAAGTACTTAGTGAGTTTTTCCCACGCTATATAGCGTTGCTTACATCAGAAAAATATCGAATTGCCGTTAAAGAAATACGTATTGAAGGGCATACCAGCGCTTTCTGGAGCGGAGCAGGAAATGAAAAACAGGCTTATTTTAGAAATATGGAGCTCTCACAGGCAAGGACCCGTAGCACGCTTGAGTTTCTTATGGCATTACCGAAAGTACAAGGTGAAGAAAAATGGCTTATACAACATGTAACAGCGAATGGTCTGTCATCCTCACATCCCCTTTCGCATGAGTCATCGCAGGCGGCAAATCAGCGTGTGGAATTTCGCATCGTTACCAACGCCAGCGAAAAAATGGATCTTATTGCAGAGAAACTATCTCACAAATGAGCTTTACGTTACCTGATTTTCTCAACTGGTCGGCCCTTAATAGCTTGCGGCAGCAAATGGGTGCCTCGCTCACTGAAAATTTTGTGCTGACCCCTGTTTATTCTGATATGTCAATTTCAGAAAAAATGAATACAGGCGGCATCGAGATTGATCTTGATGATATTATTGTCCATGATGACGGGACGCTAATTTACCAGGGATATCGAGGCCTGCTACATATCCGAGACATAATCTCTGTTTCAGGAGAAACAAGGATGCCAAGATACCATCTGGCTTTTTGTCAGACTCTTGAGAAAATGCAGAAAAACTCACGATTCGAGCGATATGTAATGGCGCAATCAATCTCCGGAGAGTTCAAAGTTAATATCATTCATCGGACAGTTGAGTCGAAAAATGTAAAGCTAAATGTCTGTCAGAATTGTCTCGACAAAATCCGCTGGAAAGGATTCAGCATCACAGGTGAATCGCGCTCGGTACGGCAACAACGTGTTGAAAGTTTTTCACTCTCTGATTTTTTTAAAGAATATCCTCGCGATTTGATAGGCAAAAAAAGTTTATACACGACCGATACAGCGCCAGTAAATAACTATTCACCGGATTGGCCTGAGTTGTCAAAGAAAATCAGGCGTAATCGAGAATACCGATGTGAATCGTGCGATCTTTCTTTTAGCAAGGATGATTCCAGATTTCTCCATGTTCACCATTGCAACGGTTTGAAAAATGATAATAGACATGAAAATCTGTTAGTGCTCTGTATTGCCTGCCATGCAAATCAGCCTGAGCATGAACATCTCAGGGCCTCTCCTGATTACAAACTGTTTATAAATCGTGTTCATCGTTAATGATGCTATGTTCAGATATTGAAATGATAGAAATAATATATCCAAAGAGGCCAGTGTTTTATTAAAATCGCCGAGCTGTAAAATAGCGTAATTCAGGAGCATATATGTTCGATGCAAAATGTACCGTTGAGGATAGCTATAGAACCTATTCAATAGTGGACTTTCAGCAGCTTTCTGATAATGAAATTGCGCGGCTTCGGCAGTTTCTTGAATGTCCAAAGTGTGGCGGGAAAGCGTTTTACCGTAAGAAAAGTGTTGATGGTAAAGCTGCTTGTTTTGGTTCTCGTTATCATACGTGTGAAGATGCTAACCCGACATCTCAGCGGCAAACTGAAATCCAGAATGCCATAGAAGTTGAGAAAATCATCGCATCTTCTGAAATCATCAATATTACTTTTTCTTCCCGCTCAGCAAGGATTAAGGAAACACAAACCGCTATAGTCCGCTCAGCTACGGTAGGTTGCGATGCAAAAGGCAAAAACGTACATACACAACAAGCTAACACAACACGGACACCCTCAGTTAGACTAAAAAAAATACTTGATAGCCTTATGGCTGGTAGTAGCCTTGCAGATTCAGAAAGTATAATAAGTATTGACGGCTTTCGCTTCAAAGCTAAAAATTTATTTGTGAATTTTTCTGATTCATCTCCCGCAATAAATATAAATTCCGCAAAACCCAAAATGTATTGGGGAACCGTTTCTCATAGCGATGATCAAATCGAATGGTTAAATCCGGCTGACTGTAATGATGTTGGAATATCATTAGGTAGTTATCGAGATAAGATTATTCAAAATTTCCGTATAAGTAATAAAAGATGCCTGGAAGGGGCAGGGATAATACTGTTTGGGTATTGTTTCTGGAATGCCAGAAAAAATAGAAAAATTATAAAGTTATGGAATGATGAGAGACTGTATATCTCATTTTTAGAAGACTAGATCTCTTCTGGTTTTTAGGCATGTTCTATATGAGGGTTTTCAGTCGTCTTTAAATTGATGGCCGCTGATAAGGCTATTCATCATTTTACTAAGGCTGTTAATTGAAATTCAGAAGGATTTACTATAAGTAGTTTTATACGTAGAGGCTCTTAAACAGCAAATCCAATACGAATACGATAAAAAAATCCACGCACAGGCGTGGATTTCAAAATCGATCGGTTTGTCATGAGAAGGCTCAGCCCCTCATCAGACAACCGCGGCTTAGACGTTAAACAGGAAGTTCATCACATCGCCATCTTTGACGATGTACTCTTTCCCCTCAGAACGCATTTTGCCCGCTTCTTTCGCGCCCTGTTCGCCTTTATAAGCGACAAAGTCGTCAAACGCGATGGTCTGCGCACGGATAAAGCCTTTCTCGAAGTCGGTATGGATCTTGCCCGCCGCCTGCGGCGCGGTGGCGCCGACCGGGATGGTCCAGGCGCGCACTTCTTTCACGCCTGCGGTGAAGTAGGTCTGCAGGTTGAGCAGGGCATAACCGGCGCGGATCACGCGGTTCAGGCCCGGCTCTTCCAGACCCAGCTCGGCCATGAACTCGGCGCGATCTTCATCGTCCAGCTCGGCGATATCTGACTCAACGGCGGCACAAACCGGCACTACCACAGAGCCTTCCGCTTCAGCGATGGCGCGCACCTGGTCGAGATAGGGGTTGTTCTCGAAACCGTCTTCGTTGACGTTGGCGATATACATGGTCGGCTTCAGCGTCAGGAAGCTCAGGTATCGGATGGCCGCTTTCTCATCGGCGTCCAGCTTCAGCGCGCGCAGCATACCGGCGTTTTCCAGATGCGGCAGGCACTTCTCCAGCGCGGCCAGTTCAACTTTCGCGTCTTTGTCGCCGCCTTTGGCTTTCTTCTGCACGCGCTGAATGGCGCGCTCGCAGGTTTCCAGATCGGAGAGCGCCAGCTCGGTGTTGATCACGTCGATATCTTCCGCCGGATCCACTTTGCCCGCGACGTGAATGATGTTTTCGTTCTCGAAGCAGCGCACCACGTGGCCAATCGCTTCGGTTTCGCGGATATTGGTCAGGAACTGGTTGCCCAGGCCTTCGCCTTTCGACGCGCCTTTCACCAGGCCCGCGATGTCGACGAACTCCATGGTGGTCGGCACCAGGCGCTGCGGCTTGACGATCTCCGCCAGCTGATCAAGGCGCGGATCCGGCATCGGCACCACGCCGGTGTTGGGCTCAATGGTGCAGAAGGGGAAGTTAGCCGCTTCGATGCCCGCTTTAGTCAGCGCGTTGAACAGGGTGGATTTACCGACGTTCGGCAGGCCCACGATACCGCATTTGAATCCCATGGTTGGTTACCCTTCTAACTTGAGGTGCAACGCCTGCTGCAGGCATTGCCGGAAACGAAAAAATTTGGCGCATTATACACAGAAATTGCGCGGGCAGGGCGTTTAGCTCGCCTTGAACGCGTGCAGCCGGTTCATCGCTTTCAGGCGATCCTCTTTTAGCCACACTTCGGTACAGCGCGCCGCTTCATCAATCGCGTCGTCGATCAGCTTCTGCTCGCTGGCGGGCGGCTTGCCCAGTACAAATCCCGTCACCTTGTTGCGATCGCCCGGATGGCCGATGCCGATGCGCAGGCGGTGAAAGTTATTGTTGTTGCCCAGCCTGCTGATGATGTCCTTCAGGCCGTTATGGCCGCCATGGCCGCCGCCTTGTTTGAACTTCGCGACGCCAGGCGGCAGATCGAGCTCATCGTGCGCCACCAGAATCTCTTCCGGCGCGATGCGGAAAAAGGTCGCCATCGCCGCCACGGCCTTGCCGCTAAGGTTCATAAAGGTGGTCGGCACCAGCAGACGCACGTCTTCGCCCGCCAGGCTGATACGCGCGGTATAGCCGAAGAATTTCGCCTCTTCCTTTAGCGACTGATTATGACGCTCCGCCAGCAAATCGAGATACCAGGCGCCGGCGTTATGCCGCGTGGCGGCGTATTCCGCGCCGGGATTGGCCAGGCCCACAATCAGTTTAATGCTGCTCACGATGAATATCCTGCTCAGGTGGTGAAAAGGCGTTAGTGTACTTCGCGGCAGGGAAGAGAACAAACTTAGCTAAAGCGATATGATTACGCCGCGTGATTAACTATTTTGTTATTTAAATCAAGCTTCTGAAGGTAAATTTAGGCCAGCATTTATTAGAGTTTGTGATCCTGGACGCAATTTGTCCGCAGGTCATTGCCTAAACTTATGACAAGTTAACATTATGTGCGGTTTGTTTGGCTTGTTCATATGGACAGAGGTGAGTTATGAAACATCAACATTGTCGAAAAGCAGGAAACGTCCTGATGATTGTGGGGTTGGTGGTGATGGTCTCCAGCATCATCTTCTCCGTGCTTAACCAACTGCCGAGCATTCAGATGCCGGCGCTGCTGGCGCAGGGCGCTATCCTCGGCATCTTTATCGGCGCGCTGCTGTGGCTCGCCGGCGCGCGCGTTAGCGGACGCGAAAGAATCGAAGACCGCTATTTCTGGCATCGCCACTATGACGAGCGCTGCCGCCGCACGCCGCACCACTGATCCATTTTTCCAGCCATAAAAAAAACCGGGCGCATGGCCCGGTTTTTTATTAAGCGAAAATCAGTGCTCGAACATCGCCGAGATAGACTCTTCGTTGCTGATACGGCGGATCGCTTCAGCCAGCATGCCGGAAAGCGTCAGGGTACGAACGTTCGGCAGCGACTTCATCTCTTCAGAAAGCGGGATGGTGTCGCAGACGATAACCTGATCGATAACCGATTTACGCAGATTCTCCACCGCGTTGCCGGAAAAAATCGGGTGCGTCGCATAGGCGAAGACGCGTTTCGCGCCGCGCTCTTTCAACGCTTCCGCCGCTTTGCACAGCGTGCCGCCGGTGTCGATCATATCGTCGACCAGCACGCAGTCGCGGCCCGCCACGTCGCCGATGATGTGCATCACCTGAGAA
>Ga0157363_1002667_pt1 | contig 15840 bp, 13 predicted proteins | sample AttsexASBM1_FD_111477 | JGI IMG/M metagenome (GOLD analysis project Ga0157363, IMG submission 111477) | Fungus gardens microbial communities from leaf cutter ant in Ribeirão Preto, State of São Paulo, Brazil - Atta sexdens ASBM1 | ecosystem: Host-associated > Fungi > Mycelium > Unclassified ...
GCCGAGCCGCGCCGCGCCGCACTGTGCGCGCAGTACGTGCATGGACGAAGGGCTTGAGCGAGCGCTAATACGCGCGTGTGATTATCCTTTTTCTCCGTGCCGAGCGTTTTATGGAGGAGAGAGCGTATATACGTACGGAAATATTTAAGGTCTGCTTTCCGAGAGATGTATGGGGACGTTTTGTATAGAGGATGCGAAAGCTAGAAAACAACGTGATTTGCGAGGTAACGCTTTTCAGACCCCGGGCCCCGCCGTGCGCAAAGTCGAGGACGACAAGCCGTTGTTCTTCGTGCATCGCTCTTTACTTTATTTCCGTGATGAAACAATTTCGACACTAACTGGCCTTCGTGAGGGGGCACCATGAGAAATTGCAATGTCTAGTCAGGGAATGTGAAGGTAATGGCTCGTGTAAAAGAACTGATTAATTTTTGCAAAAAAAAACGTGACGTTTCTTAAACCGGGAACACAGAGTCTTGCATAACGCATAATATATAAGAAAATGAACCAATCAAAGTCCTTCATTTCCTTCCTTTTCATGAAATAAAAGAATCCAGTTGGTTAATTTTTTATGCCCGTTATACGAGAATTTGTGCTTCTGTCCTGATTTTTATGACAGTTTTCTGTGATGCTCTGTGATAGGTGTGTCCAATTTGAGTTCCGGAATTAAAACGCAAAGCCATCGATGCAAAAAGATCAATATGGATAAGATTTCGGAGACTATAAAGTGTTGAGCCTAAGCGATGTTGAAATCTTATTCACATTTTGAATTTTTTGCGTTTTGGCTCCAAAATTCAAATTGGACAGATCTGCTCTATGATGTATGTTGTAATGTACTTTCTACACAATAAACCATTATTTAAGTTTAAGTCTTAAGCTATAAAAAATTGATCAATCAGTATAATGAGAAGAATCAACTAGGATTCTAGATTGATTGACCAACTTCTCATCTCATTCAAGACTTAATAACACTTTTGAGACACGAGTACTTTAATTTAATTTAATTTAATTTAATTTAATTTAGTTTATTGCAAAGTTTTATGAAAAAGATTACATGTTAATTACAGAATAATAGATATAAAATATGATACAAAAAACTATAGTTACCATAAACATAAATACAATAGACAATAGTAGCTTGCAAATGATTAGGCATCAGCAAAATTATTCTTATAAAGCCTACCAGTAACAAAACCAAAATAAGACAACAATGCAATAAAAGGTAAACCAATAGTGAAATCATACATACATACATACATTCACATACGCGCAAATACGGCAATTTCATCAGTTTAAATTTTCTATATAGAAACTATATATACTTAAAATTTAGGTAATTTTTATATAGAAAGTCCATCAGTCTGTCACATTGCGTCTAACAATCATTCGGCCATAGACATAATAAGAATAGACCGAGCTTGAAGTTTGAAACGTGGAGACTAGATATAAGAAAAGGACGAACAATAGATGCCATGTAGCTTTCTCTTTCTGACTAGGAAAGAATTGGGGAGGGGAAGTAAGGTGTGCTCTCTGTCTAATATCTGCTTTAATTTTGCTCTGTCTAATATCTGCTTTCTGTCCTTTTTTACCTGATCTTCATGCTAAAATCGAGGATACGCTCAGCCTATCATGTCTATGCATTCGGCCAACGCTTTCGCGTCAACGCAGTAATATTGCCTATAAACCGGTTATCGGTGCAGCATTCAATACTCGGCGAACAATTTTTGATATATGCATTATATGAAGGAGAAGACGCAATCAATCCTGAAACGATCTCTCTCGATAGCTCACTCATTTCACGACGAGTCACGACGGCAATTAGATCGGTCCGACGTGTCTTTATTATTACGTCTGTTTTGCGACGAATCGAACAAGCTATTCGGCGCGCAGAGAGTATTCTAACTACCGGCAACGTAGTTGAAAATAGTGGAAGCGTCGCGAGTAACGACCGTATAAATTCCGCGGGATTGCCCGATGCGCGTTCGTTATGTGTGCCAGCGTGAGGAAGAGAACGAGCCGGGAAAAGAAAAAAGAGGCGCCAGGACGATGTGCGCGCGGGCGAACGGCGCGGAGCGAAGCGGGCGGGGCGGCGGGTGTTTGAAAAGTTGAAGAAAAACCGTGGCGGTGTTTACCGGAGCCGCGGGTGGAAAAACTTTTCAGACGGCGGCTTTTGAATGGTCGTCGATCGTTCGCCGAACACTCCGCAGCGCCGCGTTGCCTGGTTTCACAACGCGCGGATTTACCGAGCGTATTTTTTCGCGCAAGAGAGAAGAAAGAAGAGAGAGAGAGAGAGAGAGAGGGAGAGGGGAGAGAGAGAGAGAGAGAGAGAGAGCTCGCGCGCCTCTTCCTTCTTTTTTTTTGCGCTTTATTTTTATCGGTAAATTCGTCGTAAATTTATCGGGTACCATTTATCGCGGCGGCACGCTCCGCGCGAATGAAAGTGACTTGGTAAAAAAAAAAAAGTAAAACTCATTCGGCCTTTCGATATAGCTACTTTAAAAACGTCGCGATAAATGCGTTACGCGCTAATTAAGATGGGAATTAATGGGTTCTCCGATTGCTAAGGTTAATGGACATCGGCCACGATATTTCCTGCGCGATCGTCTTATTGCCTCGTAGACCTTACGAATAAATAACTCGCAATCGTCTTCATCGCTAATCGCGCTATTTAACGAAATTATGATAAACTATATGTTTTTGTAATTAAATAAAAAATAAAAAATAAAATTTGGGCAATTAACTGCTTAGTTGGAATATGGAGGATCATGCATAACTTCTGTCTTATGAATTATGTATTATGCACAAAATGCGTTTATAAATGCGTAGAAAATTATGCATCCAATTATGTATAATGCTATGAATTTTTCTTTATATCAATTGTTCTTATAGTTTGTTATAAGTACATAACTAATGATTGCAAAACCATGTAGACACGAGCTTGTTGGTGCCTAATTATCGTGTTTCCCGAATCAGAATCCGAGGTACTAATTAGCAATTATCCATTTGATTTGCCATACTTCCTGACGTAGTTATGTCGCGAGAAAAAGTTCATCGATCCGCCAATTTCGTCTCGTTAACCTGATTTAGAGAAATCGTTCGTATCGCTGGTTGCATCAATTTATTCCATTGCGAAAACGCAAAACGTTTGATCATATAATCTACGAAAAAAATCTCATTCAGCAGTTAAGTCGGTCGTGAAAAGCACAGATGATCCCGTGTGTATTGGTCTTTTCCTATTCGGAGAAATGATTCTACATATATTTCATTTCGTTCATTTGTCTCTTCAAGACCGATGAAATAAAAATTCCGTTATGATTTACATACCTCCTGTGATTGTTTGTCGCGTCATTATTATGATGTAGCGAATGACACAGGTGGAATAAGCGATAGGAACTTACTTCGCGACAGAGCGATGACTACGTAAATGACTCGCGCACCGGAACGGCATAAACGATCGGTTATTTGATTACGATTAATTTCCATTATCGTACCATCGGCATAATTCGATTCCTATTAGCTTCGACCGACGGGATAATGTCGCGGCTAATAAGAATAGCATTATCGGCGTTTGCAGGAGAACGCGACTGGAGGGCACGCGACCGGCACCTCTGGAGAAGCGTATGCCCTGCCGGGTCGGTCTCGGGATCCCGGGGAGGTGTATCTCTTAATGAAGCGAAGAGGCGACGAGGCGACGATGAGATAGCCCAACCGTTTGAGTTTTCGATCGGGCGGGACGAGATAATGCGATTAACGCCATGCAAAATTGGACCTCTTTGAGCAACGTGTCGTTCGGTCGGCGATGCAACGCAGTTACCGCGGGAAAGGGCGAACGCGCAATAACGTCGCCTGGCGCTGCCGTGTACCTACGTGTACCTTCCAGGCACCAGTCAAAGTGGTGGCGATTTTTAGGGAAATTTGCAAACGAGAGAATTCACGCTTGAAATTTCAGTCGGCTAATCGGCGCGAAAAGGGAGATCGACTGACGGAGATATCTGGTTTACGATAATTGCCCCTGCACTTTATATCCGAGGAAACTTCTTTTTTTTTTTCGTTTGTCGTTATCGCGTTCATTTGCGGATGCTGAGTGTCGCACTGATTCCGATACCACTCGAGCGACATGTCTTCCGCTCTGTTTTCCGCGAAGAGATTTCCATGAGATTCGTAGTCAGCGTTGAACCGTACTTTAGTCTATACGTACGTTTATATTTTGCGTGCGTTCACGGTTGTTAAAATATTAGATGGATTATGAGAGAAATAAAGAAATACATTATTGTAGAATTTTTTTTATTACATCACATAAGCAGCTTTATGAATATCCTCATATGGAAAATGTTATGCAGTAATGAACGCAGAGATGAACAAAAATAATGAGTACAGATGAACAGAAATAAATTTTTTACTAAATATAATAGGTGAAATATTGGAAAATTGAAACAGTCATTGTATTCATCATTTCTTAAATAGTCGATAACTTTATTTTACAATTTGCGCCTGAAAACGCAATCAAACGAGCGATAGAAAAGATAAGATAAAGAAGACAATGAACGGAGACACAAATCTACGAGTTCTACGAGTGGCGGTGAGAAAAGCAATCGCGCGAACGAGTTTGCGACGAGTACAGCATTCACGGTGTGCGAGTGAACGATCGGTTGTGTAACACACGAAGTTGGTAGACATTGGCGGAAACGCGGTGTAATTCCGCGATAGAGCCACAACCCGCCATCCGCGGGGGCTCGCAAATGGAACCCTTAATATGCGGTATTGTAAGTTAGATTGGAATCGCCGGTGGTGGCGATGTTGCGGCCATCGGCAGGACCACCATCGCAAGAGAGGCCAGCGATGACGACACAGATTGAAAGCATCCCATGTGCGACAGGCCGCGCGTCTCCCGCGTGTCGCTCGATCGAGACGATCGGGGTGACCCATTGGTTGCGATTCAGCACAGAAGCACGGGGTTAACGCGGAAGAGAGGTATGGCCTACAAAAATACAGATTTCCAATAACCGATAGCAGCCATCTCGCTCGTACCCATCGTTCATCGACACCCTCCGCGCTATCCTTCTCCCACTTGGATCGGACACAGAAACAATACAGCATGCGCGAAGGGGTGCCATCTCCTCCCTGATCCTCTTGCCCCGGTCCTCTGCTATCTCTCTTCGTCTCGGTCCCCTATTTCATTCGGTGCGTCATTCTTTTTCCGTGAGCCGGCGCACTCTCCCGTTCTCTTTATTCCTCCAATGGACAATTTTTTATTTTCTCGAACCTCGATTCGTACGATTCGTGTGTACAACGGGACCACGTGTTTAAGGTCCTCCGTCCAAACAAACAGACGAATACTCTCCGTCTCTTTCTCTCTTTTTGCATCTTTCTCTGGATCCCTTTCCTTCTCTCTCCCTGTCTCTCTCTCTCTTTCTCTCTTTCTCTCTATCTCTTTTTCCTTGCACCCTCCATTTTCACCGATTCTTCGTGATATCATTCTCCGTTCCTCCTTCAGCTCCTCGCTCCAGCATCTTTCTCTCATGCGTATTCCCGCCTGTCTCTTCCCTTCCTACCCTTTCTCTCTCTCTCTCTCTTTCTCTCTCTCTCTCTCTCTCTCTGTCCATTCTCTCTGTCTCCATAGTTCGCACGACGATTAATAAACCATTGATTGGATTGACACCGATATTGGAAGCGTTGTTCGAGGTGAATGAGAGGGCAATGGTTCCTCGATCACCCACGTTCTTCAATGTTTCTTCTTTTCCCCTCTAGCTATCTCCATCGGCCATCCTTCCTCGCTATTTATCACTGCCGCAGTCTCAAATGTGGTTTAATGACGATTTATCACCTCCGCTATTCTCGTAAAAGCTGTAGTAAAAGACGCCATCTGAATCTATTTATAACATATATATGAGAGGCACACAAGAGAAATTATATCATACTATCTGAATTCTTTGGAGTAGAATCTCACTCTGAAGAGTAAAAATTATGCCAGCCTTGAAAAAGAGTGGCACAATTTTCAATCTTTAAAGAGTGAGAATTTCATTCTTCAAAGTGACAATTTACTCTAAAAGTTTTAGAGAGTATCTACATTTTAAAAACGGAATTTTTTAAAATATCTCATCGACAAATGTAAAAATAATTTCATTAATTGCTAACAAGATTTGCTTTCATACTTGAAGAAACACAATCTAAATATTAATTTATTAAAATGATATAAATTACAACACAGGAACGTTTTAAAGTTCACGTTTGTAGACGTTCAATTTGTTAATTCAACGTGTCAAATTATTTAAAACATACTGAAAAAGGATCTGTTTCTCCTACAAACAGAAATTATGTGCTCTTTGCAGAAGTCCGTCAGTTAAACAGTTAGACATTCGTTTAGATTTAATTATTGTATCTCAATCAGAGGCATTTGTAAATAAATTTTTCATCAATGTTAGATGAATTTTCGCCGATGTAATTCTGACTTCCTGCTGTATAATTCTGAGATAATGCGGGCCTAGCAAGAGCAGTAAAGCACGGGCGTTTAGCACAGTGCCAATTTCACAGGTGCACGGTTCTCGAAATGGGCCAAGCTACGTTACCATAGGGGATTCGCAGGAGTCAACGGGACGTACGGTTGTGCGTAATATCGGTCATTGACAGCGATAGTGTTCCGCAACGTTCCGTAGAATGTGCGTTCACGGTCACGCACGTACCGGGTGACGTTAATGCTGACCTATTAATGAAGATAGACTGTCGTCGACATGAAGTCTGAACACCGATTGATCGAATCGGTTGATGAATAAGCGTTGCTCGCCTTCCCGGATAACATCATCTCTTTGCGAAATATGGGGAGAGATATATTAATTTAATTTTTTCGCTTTTCTGAAAGAAAAATGAAAGAAAGAAAAGAATAATTTTTTATGTGTTAAGAGATGTCGCAGAACGAAACTGTAGGAAAATTTTCAATTAGAACAAAATTCATAGGTATTTCTGGAATTTCGTACTTTTTCAACTCATGTTGTTGAAGCGTGTATATACATGTAAAATATATATACACGATGTTCCTTATGACGATCCGATGATATCTCATGGGTCATTGTGTCAGGCGGGACTAGAGTACGTGGAGTTTCATGTCGAACGGTCGTGAAATTGCATACCTACCGGTACGATCCACCCAGTATGCAGTTTGGTTGCACGTATGTGGCTGTTAACGTGGCACGCGTATGCACAGTAGCATTGGACCACGGGTGAGAGGGAGGAAAGGGGTGGGTTTGGGGGCGGGGTCCGAGCGAAGGGGGTCAATGCGCGTTAATTGATCCAGTGTCAAGGTCAAACCTCTCTCGCGCGTCATCGCATTATCATCGATTATTGGACATATCCCCTAGTCAGTTCTCAGAGAGGCAGTCCGCCGCGAAGTGTACTGAATCGATAGCGGATGGATCGATAAGATGACGATGTTAATCCCGGCTTTAATAGCAATATGCTGATATGATTAGTTTCAAGCGAATGTGCCACCAAATGTGGCTGCTCCTCTTGTGTCATGATTGATCTATTTGACGTTTAATTACGCTTATGGTTAATCCGTAATGCAGACTACAATGGATTTTAACCGAAATAAAGTTTCGTCTCTTTAAACTAAAAGTATTTCAAAATGATATTTATAGTTGTTTCTATATTGGCAGGAATAGAAACCGTTCTTTTTTTAATCGATGAAAACATCGACAATGAAAATGTATTGTTTTCAAAATTGACAATTGATTCTATTTTTTATCACATAAATATTAAGAGTATCTTATTAAAAGATCTCTAATATTTTCAAAGCTTATATATATTTTTATTTTTAAATACGAACATTGAATTATTTCATATAATTATTTCCAAATACCGAACATTGTGGATTAAAATAGCCAATGCTGGAATGCTATGAAGGATTCAGCTTTCAGCTTTAATCCTGTAGATAGGTTTCGATACGTCAGGGTGATCTCCCGATTGAATCCACGTGGCGCACGTCCGTCACGACGAAGGTCGCGGATTACGTTTGGAGAGCGTGGTTGGGAACGGGTGAGCCGAGCTGGCGAAAAGCGAAGAAAAGAAATGCGGCGTGCGAGGTGTCCGTCCGCGGTCGCCGCAATAAATCGGTCAGACCGTGCCGTCGCTCTCTCCCCCTATACGTGGACACAGTTTCCCGTCCGATTTTTTTTTCTCCCTCTGATGTCAGCTGCGGCATCGATTCCAAAACGAACGGCACGATACGAGAGTGGATGTCGCGCGTGGCCATGAAGAGAACAGAGAAAAAAATACGATGAGACAATAAGAGAGAAAAAAAGAGAGAATGAGAGGGAGAGAGCGGAAGAGAGACTATATCGCGTGTTATGCGAGAGCGGAGAGAGCGTTATAGCGCGACTTGCGCAATGGCCGTAGAATCGGTTGAAAACGAAAGTAGATGACGTGGCTGGATGCGGCCGGCAGACGGACAATAACCAATCATGTGCAATTAACCTGTGACACCATGACACCTAAATACTCCCGGACACCTATATAGCGGTTATGTTCCCATTATGTGGCCGTATCGACACGTGTTCCGTGCCGCACGCTACGCAACGCAACGCCGGCACACGCTGCACGCTGCACGCTGCACGCTGCACGCCGCACGCCGCACGCCACGTCGCGCGCTGCCGGCACATATTCGCGCATTGTGTGATACGTCGCCGCCCGTCCGCGTATAGACGCCCCCGCGTGTATATGTACGCTGGACATATTGATACACACACCGATTACATAATAGGCCTATATCGCGGCGCGAATCGTGCTGGCGCCGAAGCAAACCGTCCTAAACGATCTGATTTAATGGACAATGATCCAGATGAGGAGTCTGGCTGTCTCGATCGTTGGTTGTGTCTTTCTTTAATCGCGGAATTCAGATTTTTACTGCACGGCGATTAGATTTAATCTTGGATCGCGATCATGTTTCTTGAACCCGATTCCGACGTACACTGTTAGATATTAAAAGAGCAACGGTAACCCAATCTCTAGAATTACATAACATATTGTTATTTCGATATTATATATCCATTTCTGTGATCAATTTCAAAGTAAACATCTATAATAACGTATGCAATTTTATAATAATGTATTAGTAAATAACAAACTAAATTTGAGTCAAATTTAATTTTCTTGAGTTAAATTAAGTTTAACCTCATTGTTTTAAAATCAAATTAACGACATATTGAATAGAAACAGTAGTGACCTACAGATATGATTAAAAATAATTCAAATTATTAGATATAATTTGACATTATAATTTGACATTATAAATTTAACAGCGTAAGATTAATTTTAAGTTCAATTTTTTTCTTTATCTTTTTCTAATGTCCGTTTCTATCAATATAGTTTAATTTTAATTTCGGTTCAACTAATTCTTCATCTTTTTCTAGTTCTAAAAATAAAAAAAGATGGAAAAATTGAACCAAGATTAATTTTACATTGGTGAAACTAGGTCTAACAAGGAGATAAATAATAAAATATCTTCATTATCATTAACGCAGAGTGAAATTTAGAGCTTGCTTTTCATTTAACGATAAAAATTTTTATGATCTTAAAACAAACATTCCTAAAACTATGAGTATTTTAATCTCAAACGATATTTCGCGAAAAACGCTTTGCACTAGTCTGAATAAATTTTCGTTTGAAGTTCGCAAATTGGATACCTGTGTGAGGTCAGAGGTGAGAACTATGGGTCAGGACCTCGACTCGTGTTTTGGAACAACCTGCTGACCCCTCGTCAAACAAGTCCCAGATCGATTTACCTCAAGTTTCCCTTCGGTCCGTAGGTCCCAAGCAACCGGTTTCGGTTCTTCGTTGGTGGTTTTCACGCAGCTCTCCAGCAAAAATAAATTTGCAATTCGCGTCTGCATAATATTGATGCGTCGCTAAAAGACTTAGCTTTATTCATTAGGGAAATATTCTCACGACAGAGCAGCGGCTCAGATCGTAAAGAAGCTAGCTAGCATTATTGAGATAACCGTGGGACTTTATCGCATTTGATGTCAATGGAGTTAGAGTCAAGACATACGTCGCTTGCTGCTGGAAGATTCATGAAAGAATGGTGGTAGGAGGCTGTCCGAGATTCTGCATACAAAATCATGAGCTTTTCGCCAATGAAACTCCTCCAACGATTTCTCTATAGAACTCGGCACATCTGTCTGCCGAGGATGAACAAAGCTTTGAAGTGAGATTCTAACTGATTGTTTGATCGCAGAACGTTGGGCTGAATACTCGCATTAAATCAGGCAACGGACCTTGTCGGGCAAGAATCATACTGAATCCAGCTTATCGTTGGCTAATGTCGAGAGATATCATTACAAAATATGTAATTATGAATGATTATAAATTCAACGAGATATAAATGTTACTTTTCGCGACCTTTGGTAGGAGAAACGCGGAGGAAGTTGCACACGCCTGTATTTTAGCACGCCGACCTCAAAACGTTCGTCAACGTTTGGTCGGGCTGTGATTTAACTTTTGAAAAGACTGACGTCAAACGAAACTTTCGGACAGTTAGAGAGATAGGGAGATAGTCTAGGAAATCGCTCGCGGAAAACTGTTACAGACATGTCGCGAGACGCTGCTAAGCGGAACTTGATAACTGGCTTGCACGTTCGAATGCGAAAACACAGGGATGCATGACAGTTCTCGGGGAACTTCCAGTTGGAAATTTACTTCGCAACAAGGTAAATAGCTTTTTGCTCGCGTAACAACTTAATAAATGTCATGCCGCGCTCGCCCAGTACTCTTTGGGAGCTACGGAGGGCTAGGCAGGGGACTAGCAGGGGCATGATTTTTGAATTCATTTGCGATGGTTAATATGAATTACAATCGCGGTTCCTTGCAACAGTATTTTTATCCCTCGTTCCGCGCGTGTTTTTGCTTCCGTTGCAAAAATGTATCACCTCGCGGGGATGTTTTGCATGTTCTAGCGCACTTCAGCTGATCGCGTTTATTCGTAGGAAGACAGTTACATAAAGCCATTTTCCGTCATAACCACTCGTTTTAGCGCTCTTCAACGGTATATTATAACAATTAGAGTTATTAACCCTAGAGAGTGCCGGGCTACTTTCGGTTGCATACGCGCGCCACCAAGAAGGCCATTTTTTGTCCTTGGATGTTATAAAAGAGGAAAATTGCTCGCGTCACATAACTCTGCGGTTTATTGCTGTTATATTACGTTCGTAGGTATAAAGAACAATCATACGTATGAAGTAAGAGTCTACTGGCGTTGAGATGAAGTTATCATGAAATGTGCGTTGCATAATTTGCAATCAAGAGCTGCAGAATATTCTTTCTCATTTTTTTGGCGTTGCTAGGATTACTTGTTGAAATTAAGTTGACGATAACATTGAATAAACGTGAAACTATGAACGTAAAATTGTTCTCTACATTAATTTTTCTGTAAAGCACAAGCTTTAAAAATACATGTATATCGTTGAAAATAGTATTAAGATACTTGAAATATTAACATTGCTCGCTTCCATCTCTCGGTTTTATAAAATTTTCATAACCGAACCGCATTAATCTTGAATATAGTATTGGTTTGTATTATTACAGTAAAAAACGTTTTTAGATTGAACCGTTTATAGAATGGTATCGTTTATAACAACTAAATATTTCGTAATTGTATCATGAACGGGTTTCCGTCAATTGCGGTTAGACGGAAGATCTGCAAAGTTCTGCAGAATCCTGCAGAACTCCTCTGCAGCTTGCTGGGGGTACTTGGAGGGGGGTGAGCTGTAGCTCTGCTGGGGGTTTGACAATGGAAATCGCTCTCTACCATAAAAGGCGCTATGCTTTATACATTCATCTCTTCTCTCCCTCTCGCTTCAGCGCCGTTTCAATCCGGTCCTCCGTAGCTCTATGCAAATCGGTTCGAACCGGGTGCGAGATCGCACGAACGAAAGGCTGCAAAGATGAATCAGTTCGCGAACGGTAGCGATTTGAGTGAGACGCTCGGTACGAACGGTTGCGATTCAGAAATCAGCGATATTTTGCCGATGAAGAAGACGATGGCAAGGTAGAGTGATGGTGGCGAGCACGAGGTGCACGCTGCCGGCTTGTTGGGAGAGAGAAAAGTGGCGGGAAAAGCAGGGGAGTGCGTGGGCGCAGGATCGATGAAGGGCGCAAAATGGCGACGACGCGAAAGGATAGGGCGCGAATAGACGCGCACGCGGCATGAGGAAGAGTGAGAGGATGGCTCTCTTTCTCGCTTTCTCCCTCGGATGAGCGAAAGAGAGGACGAGGCCGCCAGGGTCGTTAGGGGAAGGCGGACGCTGAAGGAGGAGGCGGCGATGAAGGAGCGTCGCGGAGAAAGAGAAAGGTGAGGTATTGGAGGAGAAATAAAAAGAGTCGCGCGAAAAAAATTGAAGCCGACGCTGGAATCGAACGTGGTCTCTGGGTCAAGGATGCCGAGAGTGAAAATCAAAGAGTGCCGGGGCGGGCGGATCCGCGCGCGCGCGGGCGCGAGCTCGCAAGCAGCTTCGAGCTGATGTACGAGGGTGGATTGTTTTTATTTCCCTTTCGTTCAGCAAATGAAATTCCATTCTATAAACACGGGGTATTTGTATCTGAGGATGTTGCAACGCGAGCGTGAAACTTATCGAACATCGAACACTCTCTTTTCTCTCGCCGCGATATTTTCCTCTGTACTTGAAGCAGCTGTTTCTTTGAGTTTATTTATTTAGCGCAATTAAACTTAATGAGATTAATTATGGAGCGATGTTGTTAGGCTGATTTTTTATTTGATTATTTTAACAGGGTTGCGTTTTTTGTTTGAAAGTTGATTGCATCGAAAAATAATTTTATTAAATAACATTCTTTTTTCTTATATACTTAATAATATTATTTATTATTGGATCATTAATCGATTGAAAACATTGAAACGCGGTAAAAAACGTAAAAATTTACAAGTTACAATTAATTGATATGATAAAAATTTACAAAAATTTACATTGTTTTTATGAGTATTCTCAGAATAGTATTTATTCAATTTATTCATTTAATCAGTTCAAATGTTGTGATAATTAGTATTTTTATATGCTCTTACTAGTGTTTTTTTACGTGCATGATAATGCTCTTTCAATTGTAAGAAGACTTTTGCACGTTAATTTTTGTAACAGCATTTTGAGAAAAATTCTCTTTCAGTTCAGCTTCCTTCGTATAACATATAGAAATCGTATAATAATGCTTCGTGAGCAACATTGTTCTAATTAATTAAGATAGTGTTTTAACAGTTATCGGTTGCGGATCACTACGTGGCAGATTTTGTTGGCGCAAAAGACTATCGGAAGCTATTACTAGATTATTCCTCTCAAGCATGAACTTTTGTTCTCTTTTTCGTTCGTGCGTAATTCTGGACGCAAGTTTCCTCGGGTCAGCCGGATATCCCTCTACCTTGCGTCCCCGACGTGAGATTCATTAACTTACACGGGCGCGGCTGCCGCTCACGTCGGCCGGCCGCTCGACGGAAAAGTGTAATCGACAAAGTTTATCGAATGGCAGGGAGGGTACGAAGGGTCGAACCCGAAGGGAACACGGCACAGGGAGGGCGATTTTCCCTCGTCGCTCCAGAGAATATGTACGGCGTAAAGTAGTAGTCCAGCTCGTAAAGTAGTTCGTCCAATCTGGTTGAGAGGGAAAGAGAAAGAAAGAGAAAGGTAGAAAAAACGAGAAAAAGAGAGAGAGAGAGAAAGAGAAAGAGAGCTCTTTCGTTTTTTTAAAAGTCAAATGGAAAATTGTATATAGTGTATCGCTCGATACTTCCCTCGCGAGTTTCTGCGAGGTTCCTTTATTTGTTGGCAATCACAAGATGTCGACCGTCCGGTCTCGCGGGTCGTGCGTAATGAAAGTTTCGCGCAGCGTCGGTGTCGACCATCACTCTCGACCGGATATCACTCAATTATTTATTGTGTGAACTTCCGCCGACTGCCGCTGTTTTTCGTTGAAATTATTCGACGATTCCCAAGCGAAGGCTATTTACGACGGTTGCCAGATATTGTCGCCACCGCCGCTTGCCTTTCGCGACAGTTCGTAAAATTGAAGCAGCGCGCCCGCGAGAATAGACGACAGGTCTCGAGACTTGCGAGAGGATCGAGTTAATTAGATATTGAATTAATGCTTCTCTAGCAGATGCAGCGCGCAACAAAAAACTGCGTCGGCGGTGGCGACTCTCTTGCGAATTTCCTGGATCGCAAAAATAGTCTCGCGTCAACAATCACAACTCTCGTCCCTTGTCTCTCCTCTCGTTCGTTCTCTTTCCCAAGCGCCTTTCATCGGGAAACTCCGTCCCTAAGCCTTCGTGTACGTGGGGGTGCGATCGGCCTCTTCTTCGCGGGATTTTAATTACCGGCGTATCCTTACTCTTAATTAATTATCGCCCCGTACCGCCTCTAAATAATTTTAATTAGAATCGCCAAACGGTATTTTCTTCCCTCTCGGACCCCAAGCCGGCGATTACGAAATTTAATTACCCGCCAGGTATGAAGCAGTTCGATATCGCGCTCTTTGAATCTTCCGGATATAAATTCTCACTCGATAAGAACAATTAATTCCCGCCGGTGAGTTTTTTTTTCTCTTCTCATTGACTCTAATCCAATTCATTTTATTGGTTTGTAGTTTGTGAAACGTTCTCTGCCTGGCCAAAAATCCGGTTTAACGTATTTGAATACCTTTTTGTTGGAGTTGAAAAAGATTTACACTTTTATTGTCTGGAGCAGTTTTTATGCTGTGTTGAAAGGGCCAAGTCAAGTTATGCTATGCTTAACTTAACACTAATATTTCGAAAGATTTTATTTTTAATTAATTAATCTAATACACACAGTTAGTTTTTGTAACTCGTGTTCCATATAATATATCGATGCGCGTGAATAATCAGTTTGCTCGTTGTTAAATTTCATTTGACTCACGTTATTTGCGCAAATATTAATAGCGAGTGCGAGTTGATTCGGCGAAGTAAGTTCCGGGTGCCCTTCTGGGCCGACTGGTGCGTTCGGTTACGGGAGTAGGGGGTCCCTTTCTCTCCGTGAAAGTCCAAGGGGAGTTTCTCTGCCGTGGATGGTGGCGGTAGCGCCAAAATGGTGGGTGGCTCCATAGCGGAGTGACTTCCGCGCCAGGTACTTCGTAATGGCGAAGTTTACTTTGGCCATTTGTATCGGGCGAACGTAGGTGAACGTGATGGGGTGAAAGGGGGTGAGTAGCGGAGAAAGAAAACGGTATAGAGCAGACAGAGTGGAGCGAGATGAGAAAGACGTATAGAGAGCGAAGCGGAGAGAGAACCGAGCCGCGAGTTGAAGCAGTGACGCACAACTTTCAGCATAAGTTTGTCCTTTCATTAATTCTGTATCCTTTGTAGCGTATCTGAAAATCTGCATATCTGAAATCATGATCCAAGACAAAGCAATTTTTGAACACTGCGTCGGAATTCAGATTTGAATTCATCTGAAATTATTGCAATGTATCAGCGCACCATCGTTATTAAATATTTCTGCTGATGTCATATGACAGAAGGCAGGGAGTCTGCAATCGTCGAAAGTTGCGCGTCACTGCGCATCGGGGGTAACGGTGAGATTCTCGGGAAAGGGAGAAAAGGGTCGAACTCGGCGGCCATAATAATTCACGATGTAAAGCTAAAGTACCGCGGCCGGAGGAAAGTTTCGCGAGAGGCCACGCCATCCCGCCCTTTCTACGTGCGACGTCGATAAATTAGCTTACATTTTTTACATAATGCGACGAAAACGAGGACTGCGGAGGACGCCAAGTCGTCCCTCGATGTAGGAGAAGGTGATGGCTCACTCGAGCTCTCTCGCTCCTCCCTGAAGCCGCTTGAAC
>Ga0157363_1002668_pt1 | contig 15840 bp, 10 predicted proteins | sample AttsexASBM1_FD_111477 | JGI IMG/M metagenome (GOLD analysis project Ga0157363, IMG submission 111477) | Fungus gardens microbial communities from leaf cutter ant in Ribeirão Preto, State of São Paulo, Brazil - Atta sexdens ASBM1 | ecosystem: Host-associated > Fungi > Mycelium > Unclassified ...
ATTAAGTTAATGCAGCAGCTCTTTGCTAGTAGAGTATTCTAGATCTGTTTGTTTATATGCTTTTGTCTCATTTCTTCTTCTGCGTATTTGTCTCATTTCTTCTCCTGCGTTATATTAAAAATGTGTTAGAGTTTTTAAAATATTTAATTTGTTCAATAGAACTGTAATCTATTATTTCATTTATTCGATTGTTATTTACAGTTTCGATAACTACGTTGACAGTATATGCATAGGTGGACAACAATTCGAAATGACATTATGGGACTCGGCTGGTCAAGAAGATTATGAGAGGCTTAGACCGTTATCATATCCAAACGTATGTGATAACTTTTCTAATGAAAACTTTCTCATTTTTTTTTTATTAATTGGGATTTGTTTCAAAAATACTGAAGAAGTTTACATCTTTTCTTAGAATTTGTCATATATATTAATTCTAAAATATTCTATGATTTTTCATTCTGTTAATTCTAAAAAAAAAAAAAACTTTTTTAGATTTCATCAAAAATTATAGAATGAGAGATTTTCAAAAAAGTTATAAAATTAAATTTCAGAATTTTTAAGAATTAATAATAAATTAGTTCTTAAAAATCCTGAAATTTAAATAAATATTCTGAAAAATTTTCATCATCTATTTTCAATAATCAAATCGACTTATTCATCTTTATTATTCTAAAAAAAAATGTATCTTTAGATATTCGTGCATATATAATCTTGCATTTATTCTTCTTTGCAGACTGATTGTTTCCTGGTCTGTTTTTCTGTAAGTGCTCGTAGTTCTTTCGAAAATGTAGCAAGTAAATGGCATCCGGAACTCAAAGCGCATTGTCCCAATGTGCCAATTGTACTTGTGGGTAAGTGCATTTTATATATTAAACAGAAATAAAAGATTTGTGAAACAATTATGAAGAAACAGGAATACAAATGCCTGCGCAGTAATTTTCTTTTTGATCGTTTAGAATCGGTTTTTTATTATCTGATTAATTTGATAATGTAAAAATTGTTTTTCTAGTTATAATTAATCACTAATAATTTGTAGAGGTAACTTTAAATTTATTCACTACAAAATCATCAGTTTAGTGATTAACCATAGACTGTGCAGAGAAAGCAGCTTTGCACTTATGAAATTCTTTAATATGAATGGTTTATACATTTATATCCAGTGAGATACTAAGGGCAAGATTAATTACTTTAGCGAATTTTATCACAATTGCAAAGCTGCTTTCTCTGTTAAATGCAGTCATTGACAGAGAAATGTAATTCTTATTATCAAGATAAGTCTAACTACATTAATTAAAATGATAAGTGCCTTAATCTTTTTAAATACTTTTTATATTCTCTTATAATTTTTTTTTAATATAAATATATATTAATATAAATTTTTTTTTAGTATAAATTTGTTTATGTTATAAATTTGTTTTCCACACGAATATTATTTTACATTAGGTACCAAGGCAGATCTTAGAAATCATCAAGAAGCTATGGATATTATTAGTCCCCGAGATTGCAACAAAATGAGAAGAAAGATAAAGGCAATCAAGTACGTCGAATGTTCCGCAATAAAACAGGAGGGTCTTGAAGAGGTTTTTGTGGAAGCTATTAAAGCCGTACTGAAAAAACCGCGATCGAGGAAGCTCTGTTGCGTTCTTTGAAACTAATGCATTTTAACACAATTAAAATGCATCAGTTTGAAAAATAATCTGACGATTATAATTATTAAGACCTATGTTAAACCAAAGATTTTCTTCTCTTCTTTTGTTCACATGCTTTTTTTCTTGTACATTTTATTTTTTAACGATATTCCTAAGATATATTTTACTTTCTTTGTGTGTAGACAAAATTCTCTTGCGTCATGTAAATATATGTGTGCGTGTGTGTGTGTGTGTGCGTGCGTATGTGCTGCAAAATCTTTATATATATATATATATATATATATATATATATATATATATATATATCTAATATAAATCTTTTTATCTATGTATTTAAAAAATGAATCTTACATTTCTTTTTATTCTAGTGAGTAGAATATATTTTACATACTTAACTATACATTTTTGCAAATTATAAGCAAAATCCTTCAGTTGATAACTTTATTATAAATGTATTACAATACAGGTTTATCAAATCATAAAATTAAGATTAACCCCAGACTATATAACAAATTCTGCATAAAAGTTTCTGTTAGAACAAATAATAACAAGATATGTAAGAAGCCTATACAAATACTTTCAATTGAATTTTATGTAAAAAAATTCGTAATTTATTTCGTTTCTTAATCACATAAATTACGTTATAGAACTATAATAACAAAATTAAAAAATCACAACTTTGCTTTGTTAGTTTCCATAAGACTTTTTAACTTTTGCGCAAGCATAATATTTCCAGTTATTTTTAATTTCCCACGCATAAATGCCAATTGTGGATTTAATTTTCCTAATGCCTGCAACAATGATATTGTTTAGAAAAAAAAATAACTGTTTATTTTTTACACTAATTTGACCAACTTACGATTTCAACCATATCTTTATCTTCTAAAGTAAGTGTCGCGTCTGCTTTCCCAGATTTAGGTTTTCCCTTATGTACCTCACCATTCTTCAAATCGAGAGCTATCAATCAAAAGCAAATATTACTTAGGGTACACACAAATAATATTTTTTGTTTTTTATTGAACTTTCGAAGAACTGTGAAATATGATCATAACAAATGGTTGATAGTTTATCTGTTTATCTATTGACGAAAGATCTCTATGAGACAATTTGAGCACTTCAGAAAGTTTAAAATACATTGCATTCATGCCGAATAAAAAAATTTTTTTAATTGATATTAAAAATTTCCGTTTTAGCCGTTTTTATTTAATAGAGCACATGCCTAAATATCGCAATTTCTTAGACATATTATCAACATTTTCCGGAGTTACTTACTCCATTCAGATATATGTTTCCCATCAACGGTAATATTATAAAGGAAGACCGCATTAATTTTCTTAGCCTCATCCTGATTCTGTTTCACTTGTTCACTGATAGTTACAAATATAGCATCACTATCCAGATTTGTTTTTGCAGAACACAGATTTGCTCGTGGTAATCCCATTTTTACCTCCAACAGATCAACGTAAGCACCTGCAAAATAAAATTAACCGTTCTTATCTTGCTACTTTTAAAAAAAAATTCATCGAAATAATAAATAAAATAATATATATAAAATTCTGTACTAGACTGGAGTACCAGTTATTACTAACCTGTAATAACTGGTACTCCGGTCTCGTGGATAGATGTTTGAAAATGTATCCTGTTACCGTTACGCCACATATCAGTACGTAGAGTCTGACCTGGTATAACTGGTTTTGCAAATCTTACCTAGAATATTATATTAAACAAAGATGTTAAATCACATTAAATCCGTAAGGAATGTCACTAAATGCCTCCTTGCCGCAAATAAGGGGTGCGGTCCACTTAGCTATAAATGCTTCGAAGCTTTTGACCAATCGGAAGAAAGAATTTTACTAACTGACCAATCAAAAAAATGCTTTGAAGCATTAAATGGATCGTAGTCAAGCTTACGTAAATAGATACTATAAAATAATCTCTGATTACAGAATCTATAGGTCATTGAAATAATTTAATCAAAACGGATAATACAAATATTGTTAAGATAAACAATATATGTATATAAAATAAACAGTATGTGGTCAAGATAAAAAAAATATTGCAGATTGCATGAATTTAGTTTCATTACATTATTAATGAATTCAAAACTATCAAATTAATTAATTGTAAACTTTATTTTACAATAAACTACTATAAAACAAAATTCAAAATAGCACGATTTTCTTCTAAGTATCATAATGTTTATCTTATTTATTGTTTTTCTTAACATATTATATTATTACATTTTTTAAACATATATATTTATCTTTTATGATGAAAAATAATTTAATTATTATAATAATTAAAATAATTTAATTATTATAATAATTAACTTAATAAATTATCCGAATTTAACACTGACTTATGTTGATGACACAAATGTTTCTCGGTTAACAAATGTTTACCACTGAACACTGCTATCACGTTTTATGCTCATTGTGATTTGTAACTGCTATTTATAACTACATTGTTTTAGCAGACCATGAGTGTGCATATTACATATATTACTATGATAATTAATGCACAAAAGTTCACGAGGTTTTTGAACAAGGGTTATCAAATATTTTCTTGTAATATAATATAATTTTGTTTTCACACACATTTTTAAAACGAGAATGTGAATTTCGAAATAGAGATCTAGTTTGTGACAATACTTATTCTTACTAAAAAGATATAAATTTTTTATATATATATATAAAGATGATTTATTTTAAGTACTGTTAATCTCAGTATTGTTTAGGATAGCAAAAATATTTCTTTTTCATATTATAGACTCTACAATGTAAAGTATAATTTCTCTTATTTTCAAGATTTCCGACGTAAAAGTATGAACGTTCTGATGAGCGTTCATACTGTCATATTATAACAGATAAATCTTTTTCATATTATTGAATTATGAATTTAATTTGCATTTCAAATTATTTTGAGTAAAAAATCATTCATCTTGAAACTTTATGAATATTATATTCTTATTCGATAATTATACCTTAATGGATTTGAATAAATGTGCATCTCCAGCAGCATAAGTTTGAAGAACATGACGGATAGAGAATCCCAGAGAGCACAATCCATGCAATATCGGTTTTTTGAATCCTCCCATCATGGCAACATCAGCATCAATATGTAAAGGATTAAAATCTCCGCTCAATCTGTACAAAGCAGCCTGTAAAGATAATACCAAAATGTCATTGTATAATTTAACGTATTCAAAATACAAAATTTAAAACAAGACATTCGAATATTTTCATTACATTTATGAATATACTAAGAAACTGAAAATAAATCTATTCGATTTTAAAAGTAAATATGATAATAAGATTAATTTTAATTTTCAAAATAGCGTTCTAGTTTTCAAATTTATCAATATTATTTATTTCTTTAAGTATATTTAAAACGTAAATTCTAAATTTTTGAGAAATAAGTCTAATAAGTATATTCTTTTTTTTTACCTGATCATCACTAGTCTTTTGTGAAACTGTTACATCCGGTTTTCGAGTGGGAGGATCTATGGTTGGAATGACAAACGTCGATGTTCGTTTTCCTTTAAAACCATCTGAGCCGACGATAAATATAGACATCTGCCCACTCGATAGTTTTTCGCCGGTTGTTACATCGTAAGTATCATCTAGAGAAATACGAAAAGTTACATATGTATTTACGTAGACTATACATTATTGCACATCTTTCACGGTTATTACATCCAAATTACAAATATCTTACATTAATGAGATTAATCATTAACATTGTATTCGTATCACAAATGCTCGTTAAATACATACATTAATTATGCATATTGTGACGATCCAATCGTTTCATATAAATTATAAAATTTACATACGTTGGATTAAGACAACAGTGCCTTTTCCCTTATCCAAGATGTCTTGAATTTTAAAGCGCGTCTCCACTGTGGCTTCCGTAGGTAATCGTTTATGAATTTCTAGATATTGCTCGCCATGAAGTATCTACAAATATCAATGCAAAATAAATTTAAAAATATCAAATAAAATAACGCAATTAAAAAAAAACCTTAGTCATACTTGTGTTGGATTAAATGTAAATGGAACAGCATTTTGCACGATAGAAGAATTCATGCAGCCCATAGGTCCATACAAAACAAAGAAAGTGGGTAAAATCGAAAACTCGTCAGCATTCTCATACAAATAACGAATGTCATTTGGTTCTTGAACCGTAGCACCAACTGAACAAAACCCGATAAATTTACATTAAATTGCGTAAATTCATGAATCTATTATATATTCAGTCTGCTTAACGTACCTCCAAGTGCATACAGTATAATGTCCCGGAAGTTATAATCATTCTTTAAGATATGATCTACCTGTGAACAATGGAAATGATAAAAAATAAACTCTATAATCCACAAAGAAGATTTACGGATACATAACTTACATCATTTAAAGAAGCACCACTTTTCATTCTCTCGAGAACTCCGAATAGTTCTGTCGTTACTTCCTAAACAGAGATTGTAGGATAAGAAATGTCAAGTTCAATATACATGGTTCAATATACTCTTTTTACCTGGATCGAATTGAATCGTTTTGCCGATGTCATGTCTGTTATTTTCAACCAATTTTCTCGTACGGTTTCTGGTGTAACGTCAACCGATAAATTTTGTCGTAAGACACAACCCGCAGAGCGAATTATATGACCTATAAATTCAAACGTGGCATCTTTTACATTCATTTTTGCAATATTTCTATACTAATTTCAGTGAAAGAAATGAAAAAATTTATAAGAATATAAGGTAGCTGCTTATTTTAAACAATATGAAATTTCGAAAACAATTATTCGTTAAAAATTGTATTTTCTTTACAGATATTAACAGTTATGAGGCTAAATATTTTTGATATTCACATTTGCCAGCCCAGCCCAATGCCGTTTCAATCATCGAACCATTTTCTGTACAATCTTCGTGGCACAGCCAAAAGACAACGGGTGCTATCAATTCAGGCTTCAACTGCTCAAAGAAATCTGCGAAATATCAATTAATATTTCAATTTGTTCTTTTAGCAAAATGCATTTGCGTATGTATGTATATCAGAGGATTGAATTTATATCTTGAAATGAGGTGATAATTAATAAATTCATTCACTTTTGTAATTTTCACCTTATTTTAAGATACATAATCGGCTCTAAATTCTTGTGACTTCTTTTATTAAATACGAAATGTAGCAAAATATTTTTTAACAATAATTTTACTTATCAATCTCTTATCAAGATTAAGAATTAAGTAATATAAATAATAAGATTAAAATATATGAAATAACATTTCATATATTTTAATTAATAAAATTTAAGAATTAAAATCTCATAAGAATTATTACAAAATAGATGTTATTGACAATTCACCTGGTGGAATAATATCTTCTGTTAAACGCGAGCCAGCTGTGGGTACTATTACGTTGGTATAAATATTCTTCGTTGAGCCTTCAACGGCTAGTGTATTAGTTAATCCTACAAGACCAAGTTTTGCCGAACTGTAATTGGATTGACCAAAGTTTCCATACAAGCCGCTATTGCTCGATGTAAAAATTATACGGCCATACTTCTGCTTAATAAAGTAGGGCCATGCTGCTTGTGTCGTTTTCATTGCACCTTTCAGATGTATGTTGTGTATGATGTCTGAAAGAAATCATGTGAATACATATAGATTCATACAAGGCATTCTGAAAATCACAGTACCAAACAAGGAAATATTGTAATTTATTTCATATACATACCCCACTTATCTTCCGTCATTTTTGCAAATGATGTATCTCGCAAAATACCAGCGTTATTAACAACTACATCGATGCGGCCAAATGAATCAATTGCAGTTTTAATAATTTTTTCACCGTCTAACACAGAATCGTAATTCGCGACAGCTTTGCCTCCTAAAAGATTATTATCATATGCTTATCATTTAATTACCCTTAACGTGTAATGCAGAATTAAATGTAAGAGATAAATCTTAAATACTTGCGCAAAACATTAGAAAAACTTTAGATGAGAAAAACACATAGATGTTTAAAAAAACAAAGGACTCAAATTTATATATGATACATATTTTATATAATTCAGAAGAGAGAAATATGTGTAGTATTTTCAAAAAATCATTTTTTTTTATATAAACACCAATAACGTATGTTTGACTATATAATTACCACAGGGTCAATCAAACTTTTTTTTTAGAAATGCAGAAAAATAAAATTTTTTATAGTGACCTGTTAACTTTCAAACCCCATAACTTGTAAAGTATTTAATGAAAAAAAAATATATTATTATCGTATTTTGAAAAGGCCTTGACATCAGCTATATGAGCATGAAATAAAAAATAGGACTTTCATTAAAAAAATTTTAGGTAATCTTAACTCGATTTTAAGAACGTCTCCTCTAGATCAATCAAAATCAGCATTTTCTTTCTATTTTCTAATAAAAACTAAGCAATTTTTGTGTAAAATATTTTTCTATATCTTTTGTATTTTTCAAGATATTTCAGCATATCACTTAAAGTGACTCACCCTGAATATATACATAAAAAATTTTGACCTTTGACATATCTGTTCTAAAGAAAAAGTTACATGGATCCAAATCAGAAATTTTGATAAGCTAAAAAAATGATAAAGAACATCACATTAAAATATTAACCATTTTTTTGTCGAATTTCCTCGACCACAGCATCCGCACTCTTGGTGCTGCTTCCATCTCCATGTCTGTTGCTTCCTAAATCATTTACAACTACGCTGGCACCTCTGGATGCGAACAACAATGCATAGGTACGTCCCAATCCTGGAAATTATTTATACATTACATATATAAGAATATTAGCTTCAATATGACAACAGCTGATATATATTATTCAAGATGCGAATTACTTTCAATTATAGTCAAAATGTAACAAATAAAAAATATTTATATATACTTTTTACTGATTTTTTATAAAAAATAACTTTCTTGTATAAATAGAACTTTATTCTTATTATGTTATAAAATTTCTATTGAATCCTTCTGGTTTGAAATTGATGAACAATATTAACTACAAAATAATTAAAAATTATATTTGATAAAAACGGTCTCACCAATTTAGCTCAAACTTTGTAATATTATGCATTTTGATTATTATGTAAAATATGGAAAGGAAAAAATCGTCTCTAAAGCAAACAAAGTTATGAAGTGTTAAAACATGATTAAGAAACCTGTCACATCCACAAATCGTAACAACAAGTGTAAGTGTAGGGAAGGAGAGCGAGAGAATTCTCTTTCCCTGCCTATCATATTAAAAACTTCTAATTAAAAAGGACATGGAAAAATTAGATATTAAAGTGCATTGTGATAAAAAAATATGTAATTGTTTATTACTGACAGCAACGTTTTACCTGAGAGTGATGATTTTTAATTTCATATTCGTTTTCTACGTAAAATACACAATATTATAAAGTTGAGTCAAATCGAGAAAAACTTTCAATATCATAAAATGTAATCAGATGATTTGTTTTGTATATAACGCTAATTGAAAAGGAGTGATAAAAGTGTGATAAAAAAATGTGAAAACAAAATTTTTTTTAATAAAATAAAATAAAAGAAAAAAAGAAATATTTACCTGCACCTGCTCCCGTTACCACAACCACTCGGCCATCAAATCGTAATTCCTGCATTTTTCTACGAAAAATATTCACTGTAAAAAATGTTCGAAACTATTTGTAAACCGCACATATAACGCTCAAGTCAACTTTCACGTCTCTTCTGACCGTCTCTATAAAAGAGAAAACCAATTCTATAATGATGAGGCAGAATTAAATCGCTCACGTTTAAAGTCCATTTTGTATCCTTGGATAATGACGTATATCTACACAACATACATATTCATATGGTAGATTAGAAAGGAGAAGCGTTCCGAAAAATGTATGCGCAGGTAAAATAGTGGGAGATAATGCCCGTTTTCACCAATGTAGTTTAACCACAGTATATAACTAGTAAGGACACTTCGTGTCGACATCTTTGATCTCCACGTTGCAGTCACGTGAGCATTCGCCATGTTAACGTTTGAAAAATCCAAAAAAGGATATAATGCCTCTTAAATAATAATGTAATCCCACACTAAAAAATTTTACAAAATTACTAACTAATGAACAAAATTAATTCGAAAATAGTAAGAACTAGTAAATAAATCAAATTTATTAAGTAATTATTATTAAATAATAATTATGAAATAAACATTTTTATTTAGTTATTTTTCGTAAAAAAAATATCAAAAATATAATATAAATTTTACTTACTTTACTTATAAATATAGATATAAAATAAAAAAAATATTATATTTGTGGTTTTACCTAATTAAACATAATTATAAAAGTATATTAATAATTATGTATATAAATAATTATGTTATATTGTATATTGTATATTATATTATGTATATTTTTTAGAAATATTTATGCCGCAACTCTTAAATTGTTTTTTTACGGATATCTGCTCACTGGGATCTGTATAAAATGTACGTTCTTATCATCTTGCATTTCATTCAACCCAAAACAAAAGCTGCGCACTCATACCTGCGCGAACACACATTTTTTCGCTGAATGTCTCTACTGGTTGTACTGTGGTTTAATTTTAATTTTGATTCTTATTCTTCGTCTTTTTCTAGTTCTAAAGATTAGAAAAAGACGAAGAGTAAATTGAAACGAGATTAAAATTAATCTATATTGGTGGAAATGGGCATAAAACAATTAGACGCGAGCGGCGAAAAAAACAGCTGGATAAATGTTATTCAAATGACATTTGTTCGAATGTCAATCATAACAGCTGATGAAAATTAATTTCATTACGTTATTCTGTTTTCTCGAATAATGATAAATGATAATTCTATAAATAAATTTTATGGAATAATGGTAATTCAACATGATCTTTCGACGCCGGTCGCGTCTGATTGGTTGAAATCTGTTCACCTTCACCTTATTGTGCGCAATGCTTCCTTCATTTTCATAAAGGTGCCTTTTTATGTTGAGTTTTTCCTTGTTTGGACGGATTTATGGGTTAACGTTCATTTTAAAGTATTAAAACAGGTGATCAAAATCGCTGCTTAATATTTGTTAATTCTTAAGGTGAGTCCAAACCTTGATAGAAAAACAAAAAGCAGCCAATCAGAATTCGCGCTGGTAATAAGCAGTATAAGTTGTGTTAAAATTCACTGCTAAAAATGTATAATATACCTGACGTAAACAATAGATTTTCAACATTGGCAGTAAATTTTGGAAGCCGAAATTGAATTTTAGAAAGTCGAAATTGTTGACTACCAATGCGAATTCTGATTGACTGCTTCTTTTTTATCGAGAATTAAATCATAGAACATATTCTACAATAGTCCTAAGGCCAGAATCAGACTATGCATGAAGATTGAGATTAGAAATTAAAGATTGAAATTTTATCAATGAGGAACAAAGAAGTTTTGGCTTCCTTTGTTCTGATTGGTCAAATTTCAGTCTTTCAATCTTCAATCTCATTCTTCAATGCGTAGTCTGATTCCGGCCTCATACGACATCTGACATTCATTGTTACGATGAATGTCGTTATATGATGGATGTAACATAGTGTAAATTTTACATTTCAAGTACACTGGATTCATTCGGAGCAATCCCGAGCAGCTCTCGAGAAACAAAACGAACAATGCTAATATAAAGAAGAGACGATTCTGTATCTTCAAACAAATTACTAGATGTTGACCAATGAAATTATTAGTATTCTAGTAAATTCGCTCACTTTTATAATTTTCATCTCGTTTTAAGATACAGAATCGATCCCCACTTTAAAACATTACTTAAGACGGTTTTAAAATGAAGATGGACTATGAATATCAGCTTGAATCCGACAAAAAATTTGTTAGGTGCATTCAAGCTGGTCAAACTCTCGCTACAAATATTTTGAAGCATTTAATGGATCAATTAGAAGAAAGAATTTTATAAACTGACCAATTAAAAAACGCTTCAAAGCATTCGCAACATCGCATTGATCATATCCTCAGTATTATGAACGCTCAGTGAGCTTTTATCTGTTTGGTCAATATTTTTAGACCTAAGGAAATATGTCAATCAGATGCAAGAGCTCACTGAGCGCTATTGTAGTATTGAATGTACCCACTTTTGCCGACAGAGCCGAGATTGCGATTGAGTCTTCATTAATGTCCATTTCCATCAATGTAGATAAACTTTAATCTCGGTTCAACTTACTCTTCGCCTTTTCCTAGTTTCAAAAATTAGAAAAAGACAAATAGCGTTTTCTCTTGGATGCACTGAGTATAACCTCGCACTATACCAGTTACGTAAGTAAGTGCTGTATCAGTGATGCATTACACAAGTGTACATATACCATGGAGTACACTTCATGCTATCGTGTTTTCTATTGCTCGACTTCCATTTTCAAATTTTCAATGTCACATTGACTCTATACCTTTTTGCGATCGTGTAGCGAAACCCCACTTCGTGCATAAAATTTGCATTACACTATAGCCACAGAAACACGTTACATTGAATGAGTTTGTCTATCATCCGCCAAGAAAACATGCTACATTGTCTGAGTGTTGCACTGGTAGATGATAGTACAGCCAAGAGAAAATGCTATAAAATTAATCTACGAAATGGATGGAAATGGGCATAAGTCGTTTTCGGAACGCATCGTTCATCTATTGCCATCTACCGGATGTTTTCTGGGCACGAATAAAAGACTATGAAAGATTACGATAGATGTTGCTCGATTGGTTTCGGAACACGCCGCAATTACATATCTTTACAAAGCACACGAATCGGGTCTCGCGATTGTAAAATAAAAAATCCAGAACTGCAATGAATTATGATGAGAATTTTGCACAAGTATTCAAATTCACTACATCACGTGGATAGTCAACCGTTATTAAAATCTTAAAGGCTTTCGCGAATTTACCGCTCGCTTCTATAATTTCTTTCTATTATGCCATGATGCACATGACCTCTTTCTATCTTCCTCTCCCCTCTTATTTAATTCCTCTCTCCCTCTCACTACTTCCCCCTCACGCTCTCTCTCTCTCTCTCTCTCTCTCTCTCTCTCTCTCTCTCTCTCTCTGACGTCGATACCACACTTCCACAGTTACACGTTTTATCTCATTCCTGTTATTCGGGGGATTTCCGTTCTCCGAGCAATGCGATATAGCGATACAGTTACCTATTTACCTAGACATTAATTCGACAGTCTTTTGTCTATCGAGGAATGATAGAATTTCTATCGAAATGATGATATAACAGACAAAACCAGGAATTTAAACCGAATCTCATTCTATCTGCTATTTTACATCGTCCAGCAGCCACACTTCTACGCCTATGTATGACCCCGATGTAGTTTCATCGTAATAGATGGTTACGGAGATGGGAGAGGAAGAACTTCGGATATAGGGTGAGATGCTTGAAATTATCACCTTGATTACGCCAATATTATCTATCGAGAAAAATGGGTCATGTAAAAGTCGCTACGAGAGCCGGATACATTACGGTATCAATGTGATTTTATTCTATAATCATATAAGCTATTCCAAAATGACATTTGCACGTACAGAAGTATCAAGAAGCAATATCAAAGATGATAATCGAGAAAGCGAGCTTCACTTCGGAATAAAATACGAAATGTTTTGATAAGCATTTAATCCTCCGTTTTAACATTTCTGTACGCTTGGAATGCCTGAAAAATCGATTTATGCAAATTGTACAGTTCCATCGGAAAAATTTCATTTGGAAACAAGAGTTATATCAATTACAGGATATGGACGCATGGGAAACGATGAGATTTTTCTACATTCGATCCGTTTCTTCCAGACAGAGAAATATCGACGTAAATTAGGCTGGCAATTTCGAACGCCTTACCCCGTATATTGGTCGGTTCATCGGCGTGAACGCTGGTGGGCCGCGATTTCGAGGAAGATCAAGTTTCTTATTGATATCGAATACGATGAGTCACTACTTTTGATGTTTTAAAAACACGCAAGAGATACGGCGGGCATACGTACAACTGAATTTACGCACGATATACCTAATATATCGAATTTAACGCCTATAAAATTCCTTTCCGTAGTTCGATATGAAAATAATTTCGACGGCGCATGTACGATCGGGTCGCAGTCACATTTAATGCTAAATACGATGAGTGGCGCGATGCGTGACGAGCTTAAAAATTCTCGATGCAATTTATTCGAATTCGTCGCTAGTCTATGATAACGCCACGATCAAGCGATCCACCCGTTGGTGCGCCGTTGCGTCGAGCCGTCGAGCAGCGCCAAGCGCACGGAGTGGTACCGAGTGCGAACTGACGGGCGAACACGGCCGAAAGTGGCAACGGAGAGGGGGAAGAGGGAGGGAGACGACAGGAGCGTAGGATCAGCGGGGTTAGCGAGGCAAGGCGGGCGACTATCGCGGGCGCGGAGGGGTGAAGGGAGAGAGACGCTCGGGCGGACTCGGGTAACTCCGGGCGGCCACTCGCGTCGCTAGTGGCGCTTCGGCACGACGGCAGGTGGGGGTAGGGACGATGCATGGGCAGCGACTAGGAGGCACTCGGGAGGCAGGGAGGGCATGCGAACGACGGTGGAGCGCACAGTTCGGTAGTCGCCATTGCGAGTCTCCCTCGTGTCTCGCGCATCTCTGACCGATTCTCTGATATTACGCGTGGAGCCTGGACTCTATTTTTCCGCTAATTCTAATACAATACATCCCCCCGGTGGTGGGACCCCATGCGCGATACCCCGATGCAGAGAATTTGCAGCGAGCTGACCGAAAAATTGTTGAAATCCCTTGACAAGGAATACAATGTAAGTAAAGGCGGAGTGTGGTGTGTCGCGGCGAGATGCACCGCGCCGTCTCCGTGTGTCCGTACGCGCAAACGGCTATCGGCCCACTCTCGATCCCCCGTGCGCCGTGTTGCTGCCTGTACCAGTGACGTGCGCGAGAGTGCCCGCTAGAGTGACAGCGTGTATGTGTATGGCGCGCGTATATGTGCCACGCGTGTACGTGTGCGTGTGTATGTGCCCCGTAAGCGTGGCGGCCGCGACAGCCCCCGCGAGTGTATGAGTGTCGCCGCGGCCACGGCCGTCGTCGCCGTCGCGCCGCGCCGCGTCGCGCCGCGAGATGAACCGTACTGTTCCTCTCTCCGCCTCACGAAGTCCACGGAGATGCGACGGATGACGGCGAACGGCGGTCCGCGCTCCGCGCGCACTGCCGCGCACTACGTATGGTCTCTTCGCTCGTTCCCTCGGCTCCCTTCGGACCCTCGTTCATTCGTTCGCTCGCTCGCTCACTCGCTCGCACGCACACTCGCACGCGCTCGCCTGTCGCCGTAGTGTTCGTGCGAGGGGAACGAAAGAGTAAGAGAGAGAGAGAGAGAAAGAGAGAGAGAGAGAGAGAGAGAGAGAGAGAACAGGCGGGAGGGAAAAAGGACGAATCGGGAGTAACGTAACGTAACGACGTGCGGGTGAGCGCGTTCTCTACCATTCTCGACTACCTGGATACATAACCTCAATCAGGATGATGCACTTTGGCGCAAGCCGACGTGACTATTCGATGTAATATTACAATGCTGACTTTTCTCGTGCATATTCTCGCTCGGCGTTTTCCTTCTCTCGTTGCACCATAGTAGCGTAAATTTACGAGAAAGATCTGTCCGATCATACAAATACTGCTACTCTCCTTCGACGATGTGTTCCTTGATTGTCCTGTCTATGGACTTGTTTATAATTCGATTACTCAAAATTTTGCACGTTTTCGTTGAAACGGATGATCGGCACTTCGATTTCGAAATACGGTTCGAGAAATTTCTGCCAGACGGTAATTTTGGCTTATTTCTGTACGAAGACAGCCATGCTGTTCACGGATTCGAAAAAATTATTCGAGGATATCGTATGTAAATGTGCACGATATTCTCGCGCATTTTGCAAAATGTGTTCCGATTCTCGAAGCTATTCGCTCTGAGGAATTTTGTTTGCATAAAATGTCATTGCAGATTTCGTTCAGCAATTCGATGCAATTCCCACGATTGGAGATTCGATTAAATCGAAGAATTCAATCCAAATTCAATTTGATTCAAGTCGAATTTTTTAGCAAGGCTCTTGTAATTACTGACCACAATTATGAATACGTTCTTCGCGATGATACGTTGCGTGCGTGCGTGCGTGCGTGCGTGCGTGCGTGCG
>Ga0157363_1002669_pt1 | contig 15840 bp, 9 predicted proteins | sample AttsexASBM1_FD_111477 | JGI IMG/M metagenome (GOLD analysis project Ga0157363, IMG submission 111477) | Fungus gardens microbial communities from leaf cutter ant in Ribeirão Preto, State of São Paulo, Brazil - Atta sexdens ASBM1 | ecosystem: Host-associated > Fungi > Mycelium > Unclassified ...
CTTAACGAGTCCGTATATCGTTATATTTATCGTTACTCAGTTTCTTTCAGTAAAAGAAGCTCTGCAACAATAAATATAACGACACCGACTGAAATAAGAACACGCGGCAAGATGAGCAAATATATATATATATAATTACGTTTTTACACATGCACATACAACTATTTTAAGAAACATAGGAGTTGATGAATTCTATGAATTTCTAATTTCGCAACTAATAATCCATTCTATTTTCATATATATTTGAGACGTTCTCTTATAATATTAAATAAAAAATATTTAGATTTCGACAACTTTTTTTTAACTTCATTTATTTATCTTACGAATTAGAAAAAATCTTTCTTGACGACTTCATTTACTTATCTTACGATCTTTCAAATTATTAGAAACATACTCATATAGGGATTATTTCCGTTTTAAATTTTTTTGTTATGCCAAAACCCACATCTCATATCATTCGCTTAATTGGCTGTTTAAACCCGATCATCCAACACGCAACTTATACACAACAATACCGTTATCAAGTCAACGAATGAGCGATAATTGCGATGATAGCGATGCACTTTACTCGCGATAAATTGTATTGTATGTACGATAATCATCCCTGATGAGATGCACCCTCGCAGCCGAGAAAACTGGAATATGAACTCAAATCGTGTGGCCAGTAACGCTCAACGTATCATTAGAAAAAACGGATCTCTTGCATGTATTGATTGTACGCGTGCACGCAACGTGCTTCGCACTTACGCACTTACTCGCGCTAACGATGGATAATATTTATGGATAATATTTGAATTGTTCATCGCGCGCACGTTTAGGCGGCTCCGGAACATCGATTAAATGATAATTAAGTCTCTTCGTTAATGAGCCGCGAGGTGAACTACGATGAAATAAGGAATTACGTGTCCAGACACGCCTTTATTTATTCTCAGAATTACTATAATAGTTGACAGTTAGGTTCAACGTACCTGGAATATGAATGTATGACGGTATATAAAAAGTGTCCTATCATAAAGAGAAAATAATTTAATAGCAATCTCAATCTTGTGATGAATTGAGCGTTGACAAATCTTGACGGTTGAAAATTTTAAATTCGCAGGAATATTATGGAAGTAATATTTAACTGATTCTTGAAGATGGAGAATCAATCTTGATTTTATATCATTATATAATGTAGCTTCGAAGATTCGTATAATAAGTAACTTAACCTTGGAACTATGGAATACGACGGACGATGATTTGTCTGTCATTTTTCTAATCGAATTATGTAAATGATTGTAATCTCCAGTATAGACGGAAAAATTTTTACTGATATGAAATCTCACGGAAGTATCGCGAAAATATCCATATAATGGAACAAATTATAACTGTATTCTCTCTTTGTCTTTTTCTTTCTCTATGTATTCTTGAGAACTTGATAAATTTAAACGCGGGAATAACATTGCCAGTAACGTTTATGAAATACTAATGAGCGATTATATAAAATAATCCAATGATATGTATCCACAAAACAAACGAAGGAAGTTCCCATATACGTACTTCTGCTTTAGATATCATCGTACTTCCTCCAGCAAAGCTCGCGTGAAGCTTAAGCTTTCGGTGTAAGGAAATTCTTGCGTGAAATACGAATTAAAAACACGGCGATTCAACTCGTTGTCTATTGTATTGTTGAAATATACATATTTGCATATCGTAAGGATCTTGCGAGAATCACAAAGATAATGATACTGACAATAAATCTTTCCAACTGATTTACCGACGCCCGTACATATTCGATCGATTCCTGTTGCGAGGATCTTTCCGAGTCGATTTAAGATAATACAAAGTATTATCTGCGAAATGTTTTCAACTTCTTATGCGATATGTAATTGACATATTTTTTTTTAAATAGCCAAGCGTGCCAATCGTGATTATTTGTAAATGAAATTATACTTTGACTTGAATTCGTCTGGCACAGATAATGCGACTTCGCAAGGCCCGGCCCTGGACAGGCGTTACGATCTGTGTGTACCAGTTCCAGGTATATACACGTTCCTAGGGACCCTTATTAAACCAGACAAGGACGAGAGTTGCGGGAGCGTCCTTGAAGGATCTTTGCACTCAGCAAAGTTGCTCATACTCGCATCTTCTCGCGTTTTCTTCGTGCTGCCCCTACGAAGGCCGCGCATTGACTTCGTCCAGGTCATGGTACGCACACGGACAATTGCGTACACCGGCACCTTCCTCAAACTATTATTTATGGTCCGAGGTCAAATTTCTTAACGTCTTCAAAATATTAGCCCTCGTGCTCTGCGCTATACTATTAGCAGAAATTTTCGCAATGTGTTCCTATCTTCTTCATAGCAATCCGTGAACCTTGTTTCTATCATTCTTGTTTCTCCATCGTTCTTTAATTAATTGAATCCTTCGCGAATGGTTGATAGTTAGCAGCCTGAGTGTCATTTGAAATGTTATTTATATAGTTATAAAATTTTCATAAGGCGGCGAAGGTAACAGCCTTTTCAAGAATCGTATAGCTGTTACCACGCTTTGTGATCCACATAGTTGGATATGCTCGGCAACGCTACTTAAGTACCGCCGAGGATTATTCTTACGGCCTGCATCTTTGAAGAATATGAGAGGAAATAATAAAAAAAGATAAAAGGATACACTAAAAAGATAAAAGATACACTAAAAAGATAAAAGATACACTAAAAAGATAAAGGAATATATTACAAAAGATGAAAGGATACATTAGAAAGAATATCGCAGATATAATTCGGGCTAACAGTTTTCTCTTTGATATTTAAATTTGAGATTGATTTTTTTTATATATTTCAAAAATTAAGAGAAATACCTGTAGAAATATTTTTTTTAGCATTAATTAAAAAAAGAAACAGGAAACCTGAAATAATTACAATTATATGATATTTAATTATCAAATATTTTTCTCATTTGTAACAGTACCTTCTAAAAAAAAATGATCGTTGATGAAGTAGTGAAATTGATGAAGTAGTAGAAATAGAAATGATAATAAAATCAGTACGACTTTAAAGTAAAATTGTATACTGTTAGCAAAACGACACATCATATGCATGCGCTAATTTGCTTATTTTCATGCTCATTTTCACCAATACAATATCTTAAAAATGAAATACAAATTATTAAGTAAATTTATTTCTGCAATTTATTTTTTACAACTTTCACAAAATATTGATTTAAGAAAAAAAAAATTATGCACCGCAAATCTTTTATGAGTAATTGCAACATCATAAGAAAAATATAAAGTAACATGCAATAAATTAAAACTATATCGCGCTTCATATTATCTACGCTACCGTGAATTGATAATATCATCATCGTGATAATAATGACAAATCTGAAATAATTACAAATCAGTTTAACGCTTATTTTAATTCAATAAAATAAAGATAAACGGATACACTAAAAATATAAAGAATTATATACAAAAAAAGATGAAAAGATACATTAGAAAAAATATCGCAGATAATTCGGACTAACAGTTTTCTCTCTGAACATGTTACATTTTAAGATTGTTTTATAAAATATCAGTAATTTTTTAGTATATTCTAAATATTGAATAAAATTAGTGCAATACCGTCTTTTTTATTTTCAAAATAATTCGAGCAATAACATAATGCGCAAAGTACTGCATGTAAAGAAAAATAAAAGATGAACGGAATATTTTTTATGAAATCGTGACAATCTATAAGTTTCTAACGGTTCCTTCTTTATATCTGGACATCGCATTCGATACGGTCGATTTCATTCGAGATTCCACCTGTTTGAACAAGATGCGAGGACGCGTATAAAATGTATGTCTTGCAATAATTTGTCTTTTAATAATTTGACGACGAACGCAAACGGAATCTAATATCGTCATAAATACTTCTTTCTAAGAAATTCTTTCTAAGAATTCTAAGCCCAACATTTTCTGAGATTCTTGTTAATAAGAAACATAACTTATCATTGCAAAAAATTGTTTTTAGCATATTTCTTGCTGTAATATAAATCTTTCTCTTTCTCTCTCTCTCACGTTCTTCATTAAAATACAAACATTGAAAACATTAAATACAATACTTTTACTATTAATTTGCAGCTTCATAGATGAGATCACAAGCATATGTTTTACAACCTTAAATTAATTAACACTTAAAATCCACTAAAAATTAAGATTTTTGAAGATCGACATATCCAATTTTGACCTAAATTTATTATTTTATATCTAACAACTTTTTTTTCTTATGAGCTGATTAAAGTTTTGTAATGTTTATCGAAAGCAACCGGAAACATCGGAAATATCATTTAGATCTTACGAGGAACACTTAACCGTTTTAATTTTTATGAAAGCAGCCATGCTTGAAAACACTTGCGTATGGCACATTTACCGCTAGACGAAATATTATGAATTTTCTACGCGATCCCATCCGACAAGTCGAGCAAAGCTGAACGTTTCCATCTCGACACTTCGAAAATTTCTTCTTATACATGCATTCCGTGCTGCCGATGGTACCGTTAACAGGATTACTGTACACGTTTATATTTATAGCACATATATATATATATATATATATATATATTATTCAGCGATAAGTCGCGTGCCACCTGTCTCGCTTCGCTACGAATGAATCAGATGAAAATAAAGGACATTAAGAAATTATATCTCTTACAAAAAATAAGAAAAAATGTTGTGCGCACGTATTTATCGGAAAACGTATTATAAAAAAGATACCATTACATAATATGTTTCGTTAATTTTTCAATTTGTTATTACAATTGCATAGACGCAATTGTAATAACAAATTGAGAAATTTGTAAAATTTTTTATTTTAAATGATCTTTTAAATCAAGATTTAAAAACATGTTTAATCATTGAGAAACAATCAATAAATAAAAAATAATATTAAGATTAATGATCCTCGTTACAGAATGACTATTATTTGTCGCCAAGATCACCTTGGTCCAAGGCATCAGTAACACGAAGAAATGGTAATACTACATGGAGGTTTGGCAGTGCCATGTTAATTATATCAGCTATGTTAGTCTTGGTCATAGTTCTGGCAATTGCTGGATTAGCTCTGTGGATGGGTGGTACGTTGAAAATGTTGAATTTATCATCCATTAAGTTGCTTAATTAAATTTTATATAAAAATTTTGTGTATGTAAAAAAATTACAAAAGTAGACATATAAATTTAAAAACTTCTTCAAAAAAATGTTTAATTTTTCTATAGAATTCAAAGTAAATCAAATAATAAAATAACTAATTACTATTATTAATTAAACTAATTATTATTAATTAAATGTTTCAGCTTTTCGAACAGATTCTAAAAATGGTGAGTTTTCTATATTTAAATAACACACATAACAAATAGCGAAATACCTTCACGTTTCAACCTTACCGTTTCTCGGTTACAGCTATCATTGGATTTTCGTGTAGCATCAGAATAATAAGAGGCGAGAGGTATAATCCCATGTTAAAACTTAACACAAGCATGGTCTTCCGAGAAAAAGAACGAAAATTCAAAAATATTTTTGAGCTTCTATTTAGGAGAAGCGTGCTCGGTTTATCTTACAAACAAACTATGATAGACAAGTTTGAGAATGGGACTTTGAAAGTTTTCTTCAGATTGTATCTCGATCGAAGGAAGATACCACGGTCGATCATAAATATCGAAGACACCATCCAAGACATTATTGCCAAGGAAACATACTCTATATCATCATTATTCAAAGATATGGAATTAGATCTCACGTCTACATCAGTGAAAAGTGAGTAGCGATAAGTTTAATGAATCAGTTTTAGGTAAAACTGCACAAAAGCATTAAAATTTTAATTATAGATTTCCGTATTTCTGCTACTTATTTTCTCGCGTCGATTATTCAGTTTTTCTTATTTATTCTTTTTTTATTTCTACTTTTCATTTAAATTCTTCTTATTTTCATTATTAAAATTTTTCTTCATTTTTATATTTTTTTCCACAAACATGTTTCGCTCATTCTTCCTCTTACACATTATATTTTGCAATTAACACAATTCATTAGTTCTATCCATTAACTTCTAGCAAAATTCGTTTAGTTACAAATATTGCAATTCATGTACGCATAATCTAAATCGAAACCGTCTAAATCAAAATTGCTTATTGCTTATTCATTTATTTGTTCTTGATCAAATAAAGTCAGTTCCGAATAAAAATTCTTTGTAAAAATTCTTTATAAAAATTCCAGGAATAAATCAAGAAAATATCGTGAATCAGAAACAAGGGCAGCAGAAACATACTATGATTACTAAAAATGGTTTATTACGACCAAATAGAAATAGCAGCTTGATTATGAGTTCAAAATCAAAAACAAAACCAATCAAGACCGACAGCGAACCGAATATAGACTTTAACAACATTCCAACTATCCAGGGTACCTACAGAGCAACAAAAATTAATATTACCGCAGAAAATGCAACTAAAGGAATATCCGAGCCAATAATAGATAACAAAGGATTAGCTACTACTAGGAGAACGCCATTGCAAAAACACACCACGACATCAGAAAAAGTACTCAATCGCGTGGAATCTTCGCCAACTGACGAACCTTCGACATTGTTCACAAAATCCACAACAGCTATGACCAATAAAGATAAATTGAACGAAAAACAGGAGAATGAAATGAAAACTACGCCTTCAGGAACCACAACCGTTCGTAACGATTTGAATATTTTCAAAGATTTTCTCAATCCAGATTTTGAGAATAATTCACCATGGAAACCGATTGTGCCAGGATATGTAAACACGGAATTCAAGTTGTTACCTAACGACGATGTCAGACAAACCAGTTATACAGAGTCGACCACGCGGACAGCCATTTCGAGGACGAGCGATTTTCATGATAACGTTAAAATGCCTAATGATGAAACTAGCACAACATCAACGGTGCCAAAGTTACCGTTAGGTTCTGTTAATTTTCATGATGTATCCGAGATAAATACCTTCGATATCGACAACACCGATTTTCCGCGAGATCGAATCGATCCAGGTCTAACTAAATCAAACAATCATGAGAAACTAGATATTGAAGTCGCTGGTCAGCTGCCTTCGGAAATGTACAATGTCAAATTAAAAGCTTCATCATATGATGGCAATGAAAGAATAACTTCTCTCTCTCTCTCTAACTCTGAGAGCTCGATGACTCGCAGAGTTCCCGAAAATATTTCAATACAAAATAATGCCTTTCAAGAAAAACATAAAAATTCAAACGCTACTCAAAAAGTGGAAGCAAAGTTTGATAATTCAGCATCGACGATGGAGTCTAAGAGAGAGAAAATTATGAATGACTCGCTCACGAGTGGTGTTGGTGTAGCAGAACCTATACTAGACACGGAAATCGAATTAGAAGCGAAGAATCGATACAGAGGAAGCAGTATTCTAACCACAGATGAAGACATGTTGCGGAATAGGAAGGTTAATATTAATCAAAAACAACCGATTTATACAAGTTACAATACTCCTAATTTAAATGGTGGTAGTCTCGGATCCAGCTTGATTGAGAATCCAGCAACAACGAAACCTTTTAGACACACGATACCCGTCGACAAAATCACGTCCGTAGTAAATTATAATATCAACGTTCCTTTTGATAACTTGGATGCTCCACCTCTTTCGGATGATACGTCCACTGATGAAAAATTGTTTCAAGACAAAGTTCTGACGCCATTACCACCAAAGAGAATCGTCGAAGTAGAAACTTCTATTGTAGAGCACGACGATACGATGACCCAGCTACAAAGTGGACAAATTACGTCGACAGAGCCAAATATCATAAAAGATGATAATAAATCGTACTTTAGCACAACGGAGAGTTACTCAGAGCCAAAATTAATCGCCAAAGATTCGAGCGGTAAGAGAGGCATATCGAGAAATTCAACCTTCGTCGAAATCGATACTGTCAAGCATACGCCTGGTGAATCGGAAGAAAACTGGGAGTCACATCACGCGGATGAAGTGACAGTCAACAATGATGAATTACAAAAAAAAAAGATTTATAACGAGACTTTAAAAGCTTATGTAGTAGAAAATCTCGTGACGTTGGCGCCTATCAAAAGCAACACGGGAATTGGTAGGCCGGTGCGACCAAAACCAAAAATCGACTTTCCTGATACGACTCTTTTGGAGCAATTATTCGGAGTGCGCGATTACATGCATGACAGAGACACGAATACCGAATCCACATCTGAAGCTACCTCTTCGCACAAGATCCGAAACTCTACAAAATCCGATGAGAAGAACTCAAATTATAAAAGCACTATAGTGGAACAAATAGTCGAAGTCGTGACTTCCATCAGTACCAGAGTGTCCTCCAACATTAAAAACGATCCAGTCATTTTGAAATTCATCGTCACCAATTCCACTAATCCAGTTGTTCATTCGGAGAAATCTTCGAACGATGAAGCAGATAAATCATCGACTGTCAACACAACGGAGACGACACTTTCATTAATTCAGAAACGGCCACTTTTATCAGCGGCGAACCTAAGGACGATGCAGACATCGGACAGAAAAATGTCACTCGAAGAGAATAGAATTCTGTTGGAAAAGCTCAAGAAACTCGCGCAAATCAAAATGAATGACGATCTCGTACAAATTACTAGGAACAATTTAAATTTGAGCGAGATATTGCAATCTCAAGACCACGCGCTATCGTTAGATATTGAAGAGCTGAAGAAAATCGCCGATGTTGTGACTGGAAATGAGACTCTAAAGAACGCGAGTTCGGAATTTACATTAAGTCGGGACGGTGTGGAAATATTTACTAAAATATTAAACAAGGAAGAGAACGAGACACACACACATACGAGACACATACATACAGTACCAACAATCCAAAAACTCAGCAAAACTAATATAGGCGAGTGGAAAAGTATTAGTTCGCAGAGCTTGGGTAGCTTCTGTAGTTTTTTTACAATCATATTGAATTACATTAAAAATTAAATTTTTTTCTTATTCTTGCTGCATAAATTTTTTCACGTACCATATTTGATGATATAAATTCGTATAAATATATAATCGATATAAAATATATTTTTTTACTTTTTTTCCATTATTCTATATTAATAAGTGCTTGAATATTTGTATGTATCTTATTTCAGTAAAAGTAGATCTTATGACAGTTGATAAAACTGTACAACTGTTTATATTAATTCATAAATTAAAAAAGCAATCTATAAACCGAAAATTCGTAATTTAGTGTATTTCACCAACCATCAAAAATATAATAACATCATCCAAAATTCATGTTTTCAATATATTACCTACTTATAATAATACCATATTTTCGTATCATATTTTCACAGATAGTTGCGTTGGCTTCCTTTGTGAAGACGGGAAATGCTTAGACTCCAGCGCGATTTGTAACATGCTAGTAGAATGTCCAGGCGCGGAGGACGAGGCTAATTGTACGTGCGCTGATTTCCTCAAAACACAGCTATTGTATCAGAAAATTTGCGACGGTATCGCCGATTGTTGGGATTATTCAGACGAGAGCAATTGCGGTAAAATTATTTAATTCGGATTGTCACGATAACTCATAAAACTTAAGTAAATTAAAACTTAATTAAATTAAACTTAATTAAATTTCAATTTATCATTTCAATTTAGCTCCAATTAACTTTCAAAGGTCAGCTAAAAATCTTCTCACATCTCATTTCTTACTCGTTTAATTTTATTTTATAGATTGGTGCGAGGAAGATCAATTCGTATGCGGTAACAGCAAATCCTGTGTTGATACGGATAAGGTATGCAACGGTTTTAGCGATTGTCCCGGCGGCGAAGATGAAAAGAAATGTACCGCTTTAATAGATAACACACATGAAAAAAACATAGCTGAATCACAAATTGATCTTGTCTTGACAAAAAACTTATCAAAAAATCATTCCGAGATGGTCAAACGTCTCGATCAAGTAATCGAGAGAGACAGAGAATCTTCTATTACAGAGAAAGACACAACCACTCTATACATAGATAATTTACAATCTGAAAGATTAATAAACGACAAGAATAATCTATCTTCGAAATTAATCAATCAAGAGTTGACTCGGAATAGAGATGTGGAGGAGAGTAACATCGAAGTTGCAGTTTCCAGTAGAGAAACGTCTTCGAACGTTTTAAGGAACGGTTTGATTCCGGGGAATAATTTGCATATCAAAGATAACAAAAGCACCTTTCCAATAGCAAAAGTTTATAACAATAATGAGATCGATAATTACAACAATAAAGGAATACTTAGCATACGAAAAAATGGTAAATGGGGAAAACTTTGTTTTGTCAATACGAATAGTCTCACACAAGAGCAGCACGTGCGTCAAGTTACGTGGTCCATCGAGGATCTTGCCAAGGCTGCATGCAAGGCCATTACGTATCAGTAAATATCATATCACCGTTAAAATCTCGATTAACAGAAATTTCTTTACAAGTTCATTTCTATAACAAAGTCAAATTTCTGTACATTTTTTTCTATAACAAATTTTTTTATACTGAAAGCCCTTTGTTTGCAGAGATTATGAAATGGTGGAAAAAGTGCTAGATCAAAACCCGCCATCGAACCGATTTTACTACACTTTGTCGTATGATAAATCAGATCTTTCGGATAGAACAGCTTTGTCTTTCAAATCATCTCAGTGCCCAAGCGGCGAGGTTCTTAAAATAAGATGCAAAAATTTCGAATGCGGAATAAGAACTCAGGTGGCATCGACCGCAAGGTATGTCATAAAATATTATTGTACTAATTCTGTCATTCGGGCATGAAACTCGGAATTGAATATTTTAAAGCAAATATTATTTCCCTTTTGTCGTTTTCAGGATTGTCGGTGGTGCTAGCAGTTCCGTGGGCAATTGGCCATGGCAAGTAGCTTTATACAAGGATGGAAATTACCAATGCGGTGGTGCTTTAATCAATGATAGATGGGTTATCAGTGCTGGGCACTGCTTTTCTCAGTAAGTTGAAAGATGACAATTTTTTGTATATAGCTTCAATACAAGGTTTTAATTGAAAGTATTGCCTTGCAGCGCACAGAATAACTATTGGGTTGCAAGAATCGGTGCAACTCGTAGAGGAAGTTTCCGAAGTCCACATGAGCAACTCTTACGAGTGGATTATATATCACTACATCCAGATTATGTTGATCATGTATTTCTCAATGATATAGCCGTAATAAGACTCGAACGAGCGGTTAGTTTCAGCGACTATATACGACCAGTATGCCTCCCGAAAGCACCGGTACTCACTGGGACTGTATGTGTGGTCACTGGATGGGGTCAGTTATATGAAATCGGCAGGGTGTTTCGTAAGTAGGATAAATTCATCTTGGCAAAGGTGATCATAATTTTACATTAAAAAGGTTTATAATATAAATCCTGTTATTTACATTTAACAGCTGATACATTGCAAGAAGTACAAATTCCAGTCATGTCGACAGAAGATTGTCGAAGGAAGACTCTATTCTTGCCGCTATATAGAATTACAAATGGAATGCTCTGCGCAGGGTTGGAAAACGGTGGCAAAGACGCCTGTCTTGGAGACAGTGGTGGTCCTTTGGTATGCTTATCACCGTTTGAAAATCGTTATGTACTACAAGGTATGAAATTGAATATTTAAATAAATTTCTCTGTCCCTTCATCTAAATATATAAATATCTTTTTTTGATCAGGAATTACCTCAAATGGCTACGGATGCGGAAGGCGAGAACGACCGGGTGTCTATACAAAAATTTATTCTTATATGTCATATATCGATTATGTCATCACGCAGAAAGATATCCAACCGTCTGCAGTAGAGTTCTGCAAAGGTCACAGATGTCCTCTCGGAGAGTGTTTACCCAAATCACGTGTCTGTAATGGATTTTTGGAATGTTCCGACGGCAGCGACGAACGAGATTGTTCCACAATCTCGCGATAATACAAGACTGATATGTCAATATGATAATGTAAACACGATTTATATTTATATAAGTAAGTTAGTGCAGTTCGATGAATAGATATAGTCTCATTGAGGGAAAGTTAATTGTATATAAGTTATACGTAAAGATACGTCGCATCAACGTCTTATTAAAGGCAATATATATAAGTGTATTTTTATTTTCTCAAGTCATACAATATTTTATGGTACTATAATTATCTTTCTATACAAAGATGTGGTAATATCAATCTGAAGACAATGAGAGCTTGATATTAATTCAAGTATCTACAAAGTGCAATTAAATAAAATTTGCTTGAAAAGAATGGATCATAAACGGTACCGTTTAAGACGTAAAAGCGAATTACAAAAGGAAATGTGATAGAACATTCCACGTTCTTTTATAGCATAGAAATAGAATTAAAGTACACTAGCAGCAAAACTCAATAGACTGTTGCGAAATTTTAGAGATTCTATAATTATATCTTTAAAAGAAGGATTCTTTTACTTCTAGATTAATTGTGTATATATATCGAGAAAAAGTAGAAAAAAACTTTGCGATTATTTATTTAGAACGTTGCAAATCTCTCTCAATGTCGTATTATTAATGGTTAGTTATTTCAATATACAGATCTTTATGTAGATAATAATGTTCACGCAGAAATTAACTTAATTTGTATTAATTCTGTTTTTAGACAAGTATTTTAAATTGTGCTATTGGCAAGATCTGATCAAATAAAAAGTCTAGTCTATAATGTAAAAAGACACGACTTATCTTCACACAGTAATGTGTACATATATTACAAAATTATTATAAAATTTATAATTAATGTGAAATTTAGAAGAAAAAATGGCAACAAATATATTCTTTTTGTAAAATTCATGTTCTTTTCATTGTCTTCAATTTTAGTTGGACAATCAGAAGGTAAATATGCAATATAATGATACAAAGAATGATATACAACTTCACTTTATTAGTCAGATTTTCATCACCAAAAATCATTTCCACGAAAAATATTAAATATATCGTGTAATATTAACATTTAAATAAAAGCTTTCGTAAATAATTTTATAATACTGTTATCAGATTAAAAATAGATGAAATAATTATGTATTTTATTACAAATTGTGCGATATAAACAAATAATTGCTAATGATGTCGCTGTTTTGTTCATTACAAATGTCATTTAGTACTTTACTTAAGTAATTTTATCTTACTCAAGTATAATATTAGTATTAGCATATTCTCGTTAAATGTCCACACTATTAAATTTCCATTTCTTGATTATTGATATCTCATTTGTAAATATTGTATAATACTGAATTCGAGAGTAAAAGTGTAGAGGCAAAATATATCGAACTATTGATGATGGCATCCGACACCATTTAGGAGTAATGCTCAGAGGCCTAGTATATCTGGTTCCTGATAGCTGTACATGTACAATGTTTATTTCATCCGGCATACCAGAAAGTTCTGTGCAGCGACAGGTTTGAGCAAAACTTCTCGTACAATAAAAAATGGTGTAAATGTATAAAAGAGTGACTCGAAGACGATAAAACTTTTGTCCATACTATGTTTAACATTATTCGTTATGTCTTTTCTCATTTTTGATCTTAAAATATATAAATATATTATACTTATACCACAGAAAAAAAATCCCATAATAATCCACAAACTCCATTAGATGTATTATAACCATTAAAGGAGTTCAGCATTTTGCAAAAGTAGATTATCTTGAGATTCAAGATATTTAATGATTCAATACAATTAAATTAAATACGTTAGCCTGATAATATAAGGATCCTCAAACAGCAAAAAATTTCTCAAACAATTTAACAATACGTCGTTACTGTTAATTACCGAATGCATTTCGTCGATGTGTACAACTTATATTCAGGAACATAGTGATATATATATGTATATATGATCGAAGCCAATCCATTAGACATAAGCGAAATATACAATACTAAATCTGATATTTTCTTTAATTCTGCATTATTTGCAGAAGATAATAGATAAATAATATTATTAATAAATTGATAATATCTTTGATGATCATACCTTTAATTATATTGTTAAGAAGATGCATAGGTTATGCCTATAAATAAATTCTTCATTTTTAACCAAGAGAATCAACAGCCATGGTATTAAGACCGTTCTTACTAATAGTAGTCTTAAATTGTTCCGGTACTGGATATTCGCTCTGTAATGTAATATATTCATAGGATTATAAAAATTATAAAACTGTAAATTGTAGGCTAACTTACATAATCTCCATTGGCTTTGGGTACCATGACGTTCATTTCACTAGATTTGCTGGTGATGAGTTCAACACCCAAGGAATCCGTACTTAAATACATTTGACAACCGTCCGTTTTGTCAATAGAAATTGTAGGTACCTTTCCAAGTACCTGTAATAAATATATAAAAAAAATATGATTATTAACATATGTTATTAACATATTAGGCTAAAACTCGAACCAGTACTCGCAGTAATTGACAATATATTCAGAGCGCATTTCGATAACAATTGCCAATGCGTAAGTGCTCGGCTTTGCAAACCATGCCGAACATGTATCGGTAGTGGAAGATATAGAAGCCTGACAGTCCTCCGAATTTTACATGCACAATTTCATTTGCATTAAAATATCATTTCAACAAACATTGCGTACATAAAAATGCCGTGGAAAGTTGGTAAGAACATTTTTTCTTATTTTTAACGCTATGCTAAATAAAACATAAATAGTGTATGTCAAAATATTTATTTATTTTGCAAAAAATTTGAACGAATGGAAATGTTTTAGGTGGAAATTTCGAAACTGCAGCGATAACATGTGAGACAAATTGGAAAGACTGTATAATCGGGGTGGCAAATTATTTGTGGAGCGAAGTTGTATCTGATGTCGTAGATTATTTAGCAAAAGAGGGATTTATATGGGTATGCAATTATGTATACATTCCACGGATTATTACTAATCGCTTTTAAAGTTTTTGTTTTTGTTAAGGATTTATATTACAAACTAAATATTTTAAATTTACAAATTATTTTTGTTCTAGTTTCATAAAATTAAAATTTTTTTCTAGCTAAGTTATTATTAGGTTTATAAAAATGTTTGATTATACTTCATTGTCTAATATTTGAAGGTTTTAGCGATAGTCATCACTTCCACGATACTTATCCGTATAAAATATTGCAAAAATATGCACATGAAACAAGCTATGCTTAATAAACAAATACTAAATAAAATCGGGTATAAAATTCAGGATCTAGAATTGAAAATCAATGTTTTAACATACAAAATGCAATATGGAACTTGGCCATTACCACATCAAATCTGTAATTTAAATCCAAAGTTGCGGAAGATCAGAATGACTTTATCCAATCCAGGTGACCGAAAAAATTGGCTAAAACATGTGCTATTAAAGTACGTATAAAAATTTAAAATATTGAATAATTAACAAAATATTGAATAATTACTTTTTAATGAGTCAATTATAAAAGAATACGGATTTTAATATATTTGTGTTTATTTCATAATAATGCTTTATTTCAGCCCTTCATCGGAGAGCAAAATATATACTCCTTGTTCAAAAGCGTTTCATTCATCAGAAGCAAAACTAATGAATCATTTTGATATAAAAGAAGAATGTGTTCCACAATATATTAAACACAATGAATTATCAACAGCCTGCAGTAGCATTGAAACTTTAAAATCTACTAGTGACCAATCTGTGAAGTACAAAAATTAAAAATATATTCGATTTTACATTAATTTTTCCTATTCATATAACACTATGCAATTTTTATACAGATAAGCACAATAGTCTTAGATTGCTTCAGAAATATTTTGCACTTTCTCTCGATGATGATTTCCAATCTTATTTAATTTTTTTACGCAAA
>Ga0157363_1002670_pt1 | contig 15839 bp, 8 predicted proteins | sample AttsexASBM1_FD_111477 | JGI IMG/M metagenome (GOLD analysis project Ga0157363, IMG submission 111477) | Fungus gardens microbial communities from leaf cutter ant in Ribeirão Preto, State of São Paulo, Brazil - Atta sexdens ASBM1 | ecosystem: Host-associated > Fungi > Mycelium > Unclassified ...
AAATAAAAAGAAAAAAAAAAAATTATTTTTTTAATTAATTTTTTAATTTATTAAAAAAAAAAAAAAAAAAAAAAATTTTGGTTTAGTTAATAAAAAAAAAAAAAAAAAAAAAATTATTCAACCGGCTATTTTATTAAAAATTTATGTTGTTTAATTTATGTTGTTTATCAAGAAACTTCTTTACATATATCTATAAAAGTATTTTCTATGAAATTTCATTTATAAAAAATTAATCTCAAATTTATCTAGAAATCTGTAATAAAAATCTAAAGAGAGACTCCTAAACAGAATGTTCTATATTTTATAAATAATTAGAAGTTGTATTGTTACATTTTTTTATTTAAACTGTATTCCTAACATGTCACAATTAATAAAAGAAATAATCATTTTAATATGATAAATGTACTAATATTGTATTAATAAAAAATTAGACGGAAAAAGGTAATTTCGTCACTCGCAAGATAAACGGAATTGACGGTTTAATGGCGGAGCAACATATTCTACGTATAGCATATTTTCCAAATCGAGTCATAACTCACATAAGATTCGATCTGACGGTTAATTTCCGCGATGAAAAAGGTGATATGCGGTAGATCATGAGCATCTAGTCAGTTTTTCTAAAAGTTTAATTAGAGCCACAGGCAATCCAATCTGACCAAATGCGTTCGTGCACGATTCTGATTTTTGCGCGTCGCCGCAGGAACGATCTCTCCGTTTCTTGTCTCTACGAAATTACGCTGAAATTTATCTCGCAAAAAGTTATATTGTCGTACATCACTTCAGTGAGTAATTGCATTAATTATGAAGCGATGCGTCCCGTTTTTACCTTCGAACCTCAGTATCGAAATGTTTCTCTTAAAGAATACTTTTTTAGCTTTGAATCTTGCAAAATTTTTCTGTGTCAATAAAAAAGACGTTTCAAAGGAATAATAAGATTTATAAATAAATATAAATTGAATGTAGACGAATAAAATATTTTTTATATAAAAATAGCTAAACTGTTATATAATATGCATAATATCCTAATTTCTACATCAACCATTTATAGAATAAAGTAAATTTTAAAAAAATATGAATTTTTCTTTATGTCTTTCTCTATAATTTAAGTTCTTGCAAATATATATTAAATGTGAAAGAACTACAGTTTTTATGTACGAATAGTTGAACTATTATAAATATCTTAATTTTTATCGATTGTTTGAAGAATAAAGTAAAACTTTAAAAAAATATTTTTTAAAAAAATAAAAATTTTTCTTTGTATTTTTTTCTAATTTATAATCCTTAAAAAAAGTCTCTTGAATAATGAAAAAAACCACAACAATGCAAGGAAAAAGTGCGCGTCCGCGAGAAAATTCATTTCTTTTTCTTAACTTACGGCACAGTAATCTTTTTCATTCTGTTAATTCATACTGTAATGTTGTTTGCGACAGAAGAAAAATCATGGATTATTTGATTACTCACGAGAGTATTTGGGTTAATTGAGGAGCTGCAAAAGCATTGCTTGACAATATAATGTGATATCTTATGCTAAGAAATACTTTTCTACAATTAGCAACAATAGTTTTTCAGTTATCTTTCTTTGACGAACTCAAAACGACAATGAATAGTACAATATAAAATAAATGATGCAAACGAACGAATATATTATTGCAGGAATTCGAAAACGATATTTACTGTAAATGAAATTAAATGCAATCCTATTCAATTCCTATCGTTTCTTACACAGCCGTAGTTTCGGAGGCGATCGAAGTATATACTTCCTTTTCTTTTTTCTTTCTTTCTTTTCTTTCGGTGAAATACATCGGAAACTCATTTCTGCTGATAACAGCTGATCCTCGAAATCGCGCGCAGCCGTTTTCAACAAAGATTTGCGATAACACCGCCGCTCGATTAGAAAGCTTTTCGGTAAATCGCGCAAGATAAAATCGCCGTGGCATCCTTCCCTACTAAAAGGAAAACGAGACTGAATAATACTTAACGAATCCTCTCGGAGATATTCTTCCAAACCCTGTAGAGATGACAAAGGGTGGAAAAGCATCCGTGACAATCGATTCGTCAATTGCGAGGGATCCTAAAGAATGTAGCTTGTAAAAGAGCTCATGGATAGGACTATTTCTTCATAAAGTGATTGTAAAAGAGATTCCTTTTTCTTTTTAGTGACGAAGCCGGCCAAAGTCACACCGGTGGACGACATTCAGCCCAAAGAGGATTCCTCAACAATTGAATCTTTGAAACCGTAAGTTTCTAATGAAATGCAAATTCATACAAAATATGCATTATATATTTTGTATGAATTTGCTTGAATAAAACTTCTAACCTATTGCTTATAACAAAATTAACCTTTGCAGGAAGTTATTATAAGCGCTAAAATAGTATCATATTTTGAGACAATGAAAGCAATAAAATAAATTATAACGAATCTTACTCAAGAAAAAGAAGTAAAATTTAAAATAGATTCCTGCCCTCTAAAGATTAAAACAAATAATAATTAAACTTATATTTTTAAACTCGTGAAAATGTTATGCATGCCAATACAAGTCGACAATATTCATTATGTAAAAATATTTTTGAATTATGCTTTTGAACTTTGCTGATTTATATTGATCTTAACAGCGTTAGATGCACTATTTGTAATATTTATAATATTTATAGCTCTAATTCTTCTTATCAGAAATTTCAAACCTAAACAATATATATTTTCTTATATTATTATTATTATATATATATATATATATATATATATATATCTTATAATATTATCACAATTTATAATTATTATTACAATAACATGTCAATTATCATACTATGCTCTCCGAAACATTAATTTATGTGTTATTTGATTGCAATTGTATAAATTATACAAGATTTATTTGCTTTTGTTTAATTTCGATCAATTTTTTTAGTAAATACTTCATATTGGTAATGATATTATTATATGTATTATCGTATCACATGATTTAAATATTACATTACCAAAATTAATTATCAATAGTTTAAATACAGTATTACTGTATTATATACATAAAAGCGTTGCGCTCAGTAATTTATTTAAAATTTCCGCGAATGTCTCATTAAATTTGAGTATCTCAAACTTGAATTTAATCACTTTTACATATATCAAAGTATACACTTATCATTGACACCAACAAACTTAAATAATATCAACTTAATTGTGAATGCAATTTTGCGAATAACAATAATGAAAAAAAATGAACAGTTTTAATTAATAGAAATTCCGATATTTTGTGATTTTTCATATAAAAGTTTTTATTTCCCAAAGGTTATACTGCCAAACTACATTCTATTTCAAATTATTACTTTTGAAAATAATTAATCCTTGGCAAAAGTAATTTGCAACTGTACTATATTAATCTTATGCTAAAAAACTTTGTCCAATAATTAAAAAAAAATTTTTTTTTAAATATATAACTATCAAAATTTAATTACATCCAATTGTACTCTATAAATTCTGTAATTTAAAAATGTAATTTTTTAATTTTAATATAAAATTATATATTTATAAGAATATTTTTATACTTCAAGACTATTAAAATTTATATCTTAAATTTGTTTTTATAGTTTAATTTAATATTTTCTCTTCTTTTTCACATTTATAATATTATAATATCTCATTAATTATAATAACTATTCCTTTATTGTAATAATGACGGCATTCTCTAATAAACTTTCACTAACAGTCTCAATGTTCACGTAAAAAGTTTTTAGCCATTATTTCGCAATTTACAATTTAATCGAAAACATTTCGTCTAGATAACAGCCCGTAACTATTAATTCTCGTGCTACACTGTCTCGTACGAGTAAAGATTTACTCGTCGGTGAGACGCACTGCAGCGGACATTATCCGGAAGACGAACCATGAAGTTCACTGTCAATTTCAACAAGCGCGACCCACCCTTATTTCCATCGTTTGCTCAGTTTGCTTGTGCATCCAGCTGAGCGATATTTAATACGACATGTCCATTAAGGTCCATAGATTGATTTCTCATTGATCAGCTAGGTAGCCCAGCTTGTTTAAGTAACGAACATGCCATTTTACGAATGAACATAGCTCAAATTCAATAATTTTCTAATAACGGTTTTTTTACAACTTAAATTTATTTTTACAGTCTTAGAAAAAGAGAAATACACACTGAGAAAAATGTCTGGTTGAATAATTGGAATTCTGGTTAAAATGTACAAATCAATTTTCTGGTTAAATATATTAAATTCTAGTTGAAATAATCAGAATTGTAATTAATATAATCAAAATCTTCTGGTTTGTTCACACATTTTCAATTAGACATTTTTCTTAGCGCACGTGTATGCAATAAGAAAAAGATTATTAATAATTTTGTTACATCGTAAATTTTACAATGTGTTGCAATTATTGTGTATAAAAAGTTTCAATTATTCTTATTTTTGTGTAATAATAAAAAACCATTAATTTAATGATAAATTCTTTCTTTTTATATTATGCAAACGCAAGTTACTCAAATGTATATAAAGAGAATATTCTTTTCTAATCGAATAAAATATTTCAATATTTTTATATGTAGTTATCATTATCATAAAACTAATTATTATCACGATCCTTTACTCTTCATTGTTAAAAAAGTATGCTTTATATATAATATTACGAAGATATATATGTAATTAATTCTTGATTTCTTGATATTTGTCTCAATGCTTGACAATTTGTCTCAATAACGGATGTTTGACAATAATTTTGATAATAGAGAACACATTCGGAAAGATTGTTGTAGCGAATAAGAACGTCTAAAATTTACCGGGTTCGATGTTCCAGAAAATCAGAAGCGGGCGGCAAGATAAGCAGTGGGGACGACTGCAGAATATGCCGGAAGTCGTTTAGCCCCGAGGAAGTCTCGCGAATTTGTTGCGAGTGTCAACATAAAGTCTGCGAGGACTGTGCCTCGTATTCGACGACAACGAATTTCGACGATTTGGTGAGTGTGTGCGTGCGTGCGTGCGTGTGTGCGTGCGTGCGTGCGTGCGTGCGTGCGTGCGTGCGTGCGTGCGTGCGCGCGCTTCCATTTTTAATTAATCGGCTTATTCATTGTCCGCTGGTAAATATTACCGTAAAATGAAATTGGGTGGCGTTCAGATGCAAATTAATTGCCGAAAAAGATGAAAAGGACGAAGAAAAACATGAAAATGTTTGAAAACAGAAAGAAAAATGAAAGCTTGTAGAAATCTAATTTTGAGAATAACATTATAATTAAGCGTGACATTTTACCGTTGCTTTTCTTAAATATTTATTTTTTTAATTTATTTGTTATAAATAATTGGAACCGGTTGTTTTCTTTTGACATTTCACTTTAATGATAATGATGTCGCTTGCGATTATTTGATTTTCCTTTTCATTGTCAAACGACCAGTTTATTTTATTAGTTATTAATAAGCAATAAAAAAGTGTGTATGTGTGTGTGTGTGTGTGTGTGTGTGTGTGTGTGTGTGTGTGTGTGTGTGTGTGTGTTTATAGTTAAATTGTCATATTTTGTTTAACGAAATATATTTATAAGCGTTTTGTGTAATTTACATTTTATGTAAATGTAAAGCCACATTAATCGTTTTACATTGCGTGTGTTATCTATAATCGAGGCAGGAAATAAAATATCGTATAGAAATAAGAAAATTAAATTAAAAAAAAATATAATAGAAAATATGAAACAAAAAAAAGAAATGATAAAAAATATAAATAAAAAAAATGGAAAATTAAATAGAATTGTTTTAAAAATAAGAAATGTATGTTCGTTTCATAAAAGAATTTGCAGAAATATTCTAAGAATGAGGATTATTTATATTCGAAGCGTGAATGCAAAAGAGACAGTTAATTGCCGATAGATAGTGACAAGAAAAGTCGAAAATTTACGATAGCAAGAACGAACGGAAGTCCTATAATGCCAAGATTAACATCAACTCAAGCACATACAGCTTTGTTGTTTACTTTCATTTTCGCTATCTTTCTTGACTTTATCATCAAGAGAGAATCTTTGCCTGTCGTACCCATAGGCAATAAAGTTTCCGTAGAAAATTACTGTAAGAAGAAATTATTTGAGCTTTCATTCTTTAACTATTCAAAGTTTTTCTTTTCAAAATGCCTAAGACAATTAAATGTACTTTTCGCCCGGATCGTCATTTCGTGTTTATAATTAAATCCACGAGAAAGAAAGCAAAAAGTGATCGGTATCTTAGTGACTCTAAACTTTTTAAACTTCCGTACTATATCATTATAAACGTGAGGATCTAACGGAAATTTATTCGCGATTCGCGTGAATTCACTCCGTGTTTAATCGCACCAAAGATTAATTGGTTTAATGGCGATTTTGTTTGCCCTTCGCTCGTTGATACGCATGCATGATGTCGATCGGGCGTTAATTCTAATTACACACGTAATTGATAAATTCGGTAAATGCGCGCAGCCGATCGCATGAGATTTAATCTTGCGCCGGATTATAATGGATGGCATGCCCTTGCACGACATTCCTGCGGGCAACCCAAATTCGGTAGAATGTGCGTAATCATTCTGAATCTATTCATTCCACATTTCTATTCGTTTCTAGCACACGAGATATTTCCGTGGTAACCTAAATTCATTAAAATATATACATTCTCTTCTACATTTGACTAAACGGAATATTGTATAGAAAAATCAGGTGTACGTGTGAATACGATGGAAATGCGCGCATTTAGTAAATTTCGAGATTTGAATTCGCGCTTTATTCGCTATTTTTGACGCCCCGTGATGATAGTATATACAAAAAGAGAAAATGCTTTCATGTTCAAATTCCATCATTAACTTCGCATATTATAAATAAAATAAAAAATAAATCAAGCTTAATACGAGTTTAATACAAAATATTATACATTAAATTATACATTAAATTTACACAGTAACCAGTAACATTTACAAAAGTTAAGTTAATAATATTTGTATGTTTGCTGCATTCGTATTGACGTTTGTCGAAGTAAAAATAATGCGTAACATTCTAAAATGGAAAATTGCATGTACGCTTTTCAGATTTGTAATAAAATTTTAGAAATTACGGATTAATATGATTTTTTAAATTGGGATAAGTTAAATGTTTGTATTTTCTTTCATACATTATGCTTCCATATTACACTCACTTTAATTTGTGTCTGATCAAATTCCATCATTAGTTTAATTTTATTGTAAATTTGAATATAGTGCTAATGATCCAATCAAACACGAAATAATAGTTTAGTCTTTAAAACTAAATATAATTAGGGAGTATTGTACATGCAATATTAAATGCAAACTTATCGCCAATAAACCAGTAAACATGGACAAGCGTTGACTTTTTTTGTCTGGAAATGTTACAGTCTTCCTGGACATGTAGCGTTTGCCGTCGAAAGATCGCCTCGAGGGACCAACCGATAGTGACCCAAGAATCCACAGATTCGATGCTAGATGTGCCGTGCTTGGAGGCTCTTCACAGGAGACACAGTGACGCCCGACTTGGTCCCACCGGAAGTCAGATAGGGACACTAGGAAGTGGATTGGCCCCGCCGAGAAGTCCGGAAATTCGAAGACACTCCGATGTTTCGCCAGCTAGTCTCAAGGAATTAGAGAAGGTAAGCAAAAACTCGATTTACGATAATATATGCTTCCTTAAGTTGAACGATTAACCGAAAATAATGTAGATAGCATAACTGCTTCGTAATGACCTAATCTTTCTGATCGCTTTAGCTCAATGCGAATAGATGCATATAACCATCCCTCCCATAGCACAGTTTTAATCTCTGAAATATTAAATAATAAATAGGAAAAATAATACTTTGTCGAATAAAATTATATAGAGTGACGTTCTATAGCCTTTTACGTTTTACGTGTAAAAGTGTCAAAGTGTAACTTTTCTTTAAATCAGAAACTATCTTTCTTAATATCAGATATACATATATGTTGTGTAAATATATAAAAATATATATTTTGCGTATATATATATATATATATATATATATATATATTTCCTAAATTTTTCAGAGAATTAATCATCTTCATAAAAAATTAATATACTTAACGGAATAAAATTATTTTTTTGCTAAAAGACGAAGATAAAATTTTCAGTATTCTGGAAAATAAAGGCCACGCTTTACGTGCGCACTGTATTAATTGACTGGCTTTCGATGTTATTCACAATTTTCTATCGCACGAGATTCCCTTTTCATAGCGAGGTGCATAATTCAACATCCTAAGAGATATACTATTATACGCGAGAATATTCGTGCAGCCATGTTTGAAATTAGGGTTGCTGAATTATACCGCTGCCAAAGGAATCAACGTATATGCTTTGAATGTCCGCTTGAACGCTTTAAGCTACACTTTGCTGTTATCTAAAATGCATACACCATACTATTCACCGAGATTCTTGCATATCACCTGCATTATGCAACAAAGTGCAGATCGCGCATTGAAAGGGATTTCGAATTATTCCATTCCGATTGCAGTTAGCGATTGCAGAAACACAAAAGTCGCTTTTTCAATCATAAATACTACTTTTAAATTGTATTCTTTTCGTATGCTTTCAAAACATTGCAGAATATATAATGTGATTTGTATTATATATTATAATCAATCCCAGCGCATTATTATTCTACATAAAAATTGCGTAAAAAACCCGTCATCCTTGAATCGTATTTTGTCGTAACTTTCTTTAATAAAATCATCATTTAAAATATTAAAGTATTTAATAAATTATTAATATAAAAGGAAAACAATTTTTTTACGCGATACATGGTCTTTAATAAATTTTGTAAAACTTGTATTTTTTTTTGTAAAATTAATATTACTCGCAGCAATATCTATTGCAATAACTGCAGATACCTGAATCAACCGTTTCACTCATTATGCCCTTTATGTTTGACTAATTTACGATAATTTACGAGAGGTCGTAAATTGTTCGGGCGATCATATCGACGATCGTCCTCGTCACGTGCGGCTTTAACGAGGTGTGCTGCCGTTGGTGTCGGACTCGACGCGGAGCTCGACTACTCTCCACGAGATCTCATTGTGCGTATATCGTGTGCACTTGTCACGCAAACGGAACATCCACAGACACACACGCGCGTATATCGGAAACGATTACACACCAATGAGTATGTTGCACGTGTATGCAACTAGACTTCTCATTACTCGATACTCAGACAGACAATTATCAAGCGCGTAATTATCATGCGGCCTCGTAACAATCGTAGACTTCGAGAACCCGAACGAAAATGCATCGTAAAGGCCGTACAGGCATTTTATGATCCTGGAATATGATCTGAAGAGTCATTGTTAAGTTGTTTCTAAGTTGCAAGACAGAGAAAGTCTAGCCATAAATAATTTTAACTATAAAAAAAAACAAGTCTTATAATATGCTTACATCCATTTTTATCAAAATAGATTAACTTTAATCTTGGTTTAGCTTACTCTTTATCTTTTCATGTTTTAAGAATTAGATAAAAATAAAAAGTAAATTAAACCGAGATTAAAGTTAATTATTGATAGAATACTAATATCTTGTTATCAATAGTATAGGTGAAATTTCTTCGGCGTTTCTTTATCACTATATTGCCCCACATTCCATGCTCTGTGATTTACGTCGCGTTTACAAGATGTGACATTTACGCGAATCAATACTCTTGAATTTATCGAAGCTTCGCTTATTGATTGCCACACAGCTCTCTAAGGCTAAAACTTACATTGTGCTAGCTGACAACTTCGTAGCACCGGTAGACATCTCACCTCGAGAATTTATCGACAGTCGTTTTTGTCACTTGGCAGAATAATCGGATCCGTGCGCGCGCGGGCGGAAACGGCTGCGGAAACGAAAGAAAGTGGAGTGAAATTGAAATGAAGGAGAGCGTGTTTTTGCGCATAGATAGAAATAAGAGGACAAAAATAGCAGATTCGAAAGCATCTTTACGGTTGCGTATTGCACATGATTGCTTTATCATGCGAAAATACAAAAAAAATCACAGATTCATAAAAAAATCATAACTTTAATTACAAAAACTGCCTTTTTTGCATTGAATTTATATTCCATGTTTATTTTTTTCCCTCTCGTTTCAACTTCCAATTTTTGCTTAACAAATTCATTCAGTGAGATATATTTTGTATATAAAATGTAGTTTTTTGTTTTCATAATTGGTTATTGTATTTACAAAAGAATTGTTTAGATAGTAAAATAGAATTAAAATATTTTCACTATTTATAGCTCATTCAATGTAAACATTTCTACTATCATTCAGAAACATATTTATAATTTCTGCACTTCTCATTTTCCTTTCGGCTTTCTATTTCATTAGGATGTACAGCAAACATAATAAATTGCTATTAAATCTTTTTTCATAGAATAGTTTCTCTGGACAACCAAAATGTGTCAGCGCCATTGTTTGTCTAATGAGTTTGACACAAAAGAAAGGACGGATTTTAGATCCCGTAAATCCGTCGCTTCATCGGAACTGTCATGACGTAATGAAATACGTCCTACAGCATTTACGTACATACGTAGGCGTAGACAAACTAAGAGGAGATCTCGTATTTACGACAGCAAACGCTAATTCCGGAGTTTATCGCTCGCTCTCGCGCATCAGTTTCTCACGATACGCCCCGCTTAGTAAAGGACGCCTAGCACGTTTATCTTGCTCGTAGTAATTGTCATTGGCGTTTTTTCCATCTCGAGATTCAATCCATTTTGTTGCCATTCGCACGTCACGACTACCGGTTTCTCGTGAGCTAAAACGGCCGTATGATGGATGGAATGGAATGACTGCAATATCGCGGAATTGTGGAAATGATCGCAGCCTTTTAAGACGAAAAATAATTACTAACACTGATGCCAAGTTAGAGAATTTTCTCCTAGCTTTGATGAAAGTTTTTTTTTCTACTAAAAATTTTTTTAGGGGTAAAAGAGAATTTTTGAAGGACTTTTTGGGAGAAAAATACGAAGAAATTAATTCTGCTTGTATATTATTTTATTCTAAATTTATGTTATTGTTCCAACGTTATTAATTTCGCAAGAATTATTTGAAATCATTTAAGTTGGAATGTCGACAATCAATACAACTTTATGATTGAATTTTACTTGAATTATTTATGTGACAGCGATCTAAAAATTGCAAAACGATTTTTAAGCATCTCAGACTCTCGATTATGAATGCAAACACGTCTGCATTCGTATTAAAATTGCATTTGGCACTTCTGTTTATATTACCTGGGTGTCCTATATCATGGTACTAGCTTTCTGAACTACCTGCACTTAAACATTCCGGCTATTGGATAATTTACGTTCGACTGAGCATTCTGAGTGATGCGCAACATGCAGAGTATCTGCTATCCCCGGGTCACGCGCGCCTTGTGCACTTCGAAAATCATAGGTGTATACTGTCAGTGTATTACCTCGTGATGCAAACCTATGATGGCGACCTAGATTTTTTGCACGAATAGATCGTGCTGCTATGGAATATAGCTGTAACGTGGTTTCATCGAGAGGAAATTATCGCGATATGCGAGAGAGGATGCGACATCTTCGCGCCACACCCTCGTCGTCATCGCGTTAAAATAACGTTTTGGCACGCCCGCGCGCTGCATCACCATGAATATTTATGCGCGCGACAGGTGCTCGAAAGCGGAATCGAGCTGACACATCTACCCGGTGAGTAGCAGCGATGAGCGAGAAAGACGTGCTTGGCATTGCACCCCGTTCGTTGCCCCGACTCTAATGGAGCCTTAACGCTGAAACCTTCTCGAACTTGGTCAACGGCCATACGCGCTCGCCTCGATTTAATTGTTGCCGACGTGTAATTATGCCGCGCGGCGGGATCGCGTGACGAAACCGGGACGAAGTTAATTTTCGGATGTAGCCATTTCATTATTATCGCGAACTCTCAGCCGTGTTTCTGTGGTCTTCTTTCTTGTTACCCGCAGGCGTGTCGGGGACAGTATTAATTTTCATTATCAAAGGGCAGTGCACCAACTTCAGAGCTTTCGAGCGTCGAGAGAAATGTCTTTGTTGCAATTTGCCGGTGAAGTGAGTTATTTTAAATTCATGGAATTGATTCACATTAGAGCACAGTGCAATCATTCGTTTCATTTACAGACATAATTTACTCTCACACAGCTCTTGAGTCTAAAGATAATCAGAAACTCGCGTATTAGATAATTTAACGCGCAATTTGATCGTTCAACAATTCTCAATTTTTTTATTTCCTAATATATATACATTCCTGATATTAAAATAAAATAGAAATAGATACAAGTTTTGTAGTTCTTATAGATAATATTTGATCACGGCATATTGATCTGCCATAGAAAGTTAAATAGGTTTTTTTTCAAATCTGCACATGACAAAAACGATTTTATTTATAAAGTATTTAAAAATTTAAATTAGATACAGATCAAACAATAATTTTGTTCAATTATCAAAATAATTATGTAAGACACTCAAGTTGCTAAAGTATCAAAACTTTTTGTAGCATTGTACACCATGCTTGAGTTTTCTACATAAATATTTTTTTATCCAAATATTTTCTATATAAATATTTATAAAAAAATTTTAATAGTTAACACAATTTTCAGATCTATATCTAATTAAACTTTTAAATACTTGAACAAAATCGTTTTTTTTTTTTCGTGTAAATAAATACAACTGCACAGCTTCAATCATTCGTACAATCATAAACCCCAGAGTCACAGTTGATCTCTGTGCGTTGATTTAACTGTTAGCTTCTAGGTGTCAAATCTGTGCTGCCTAATCTTGTACATGCACACCCCGCCCTTGCCGTGTTGTTGGGGATGCTTGGACTTTCCACCCCGCCCTTACTCACGGCCTACATGTGGTGACGTTTCCCGCATCGAGCTCTAATCTCTGTATCGTAATGTTGTAGTTTCGAAAGGTTGCAGGAGAACGTCAGAGAGAGGATCTCAGATGGGAGCGTGACCTGGACCGGAAAAGCAAGTCGAGGGGTGGCTCGCCCGATCGCCATCAAGCCTCTGATAGAGGGAGAGCGACCAGCCCTCAGAGAGTCATGCCGGCTCAAACGGGCGGTAAGGATCATTTTACTCGTTCATGCGAGATATCTGTTACTCCTTTATACTACTAGATGTCAAATTTTGCGTAATGGTCGCATGTTACGATACAATCGAAGAAATAAGAAAGTATATGGCTCGTTTTTTTTATATGAAGAAAAATGAAGTTTATAATATGATATTATTAGATACTATTAATCATAAGGATGGCAAATATAGTGCCGTTATTTTTTATTGGTGTGGGAAAAAGTTCGTGGCGTTTTTCCCGTTAGATGGCATTAAAAAAACGCCACGAACTTTTTGCCACACCTAATATTATATTAATAACAATTTGATAATGACATTTTTTTAATGATTATAACGATAACTAAACGCTATAAGATTGGGAAAGTTATTTTGAAAAGTAATTTGTCACCAATACGCATTATTTATCTAAAAATAACTCGTTACAAATAAGGTTACTTTTTGCAGTAACGATTGACTTTTCTAACTCTGATGTTACCGTTACCATCATAAAAAATTCACAACGTCATTATCGAATCTTATTGTAACAAAGTAAAGACAAAAAAGTAACGGCATTACATATAAGTATTTGCCATCCTTGCTATTAACTTTGAGGATGAAAATTTTTTTAACAAAAATACTTCAAAAAAGGATTACGTTTTCTAAAAATTTTTGGGATCGCTGAATTCGATTCTCAGAATTCTAAAATTTAAATTTCAAAAAAATAATCTAATTGTAATGAAATTCGGTTTTAAAAGATTCTTGATAACGCTGCATTCGAATGTAACCTGAAAATATCACATTTCAAAAGCGTACTTTCCAATGAAAGAGTCTAATATCACAGGGTTAAATCAGAATTTGAAATGATTTTAATACCACTGTTTGTACAACTCTAATAAATAAAATGAAATTGGAAACCTGATATGTTACTTTGAAATTAAAAATTCCCTAAAACCGAATTTTATGATAATAAGATATTTTAAAATTCTATATATGTCATATATTGAAACCTCCATTTTAAATTATATATATTTTTGACTTCAAATTCAAATAAATTATATATAGGATAACTTAAATTATCTCATAGGCCAAGTCATAAAAATCGAGCGAACAGTTTACAAAATAAAAGGGGATGCCTAAATAGGCATGCTCCTCCACGAAGGGTAAATGTATTGTAAAATTAGACTTATATTTTTATATATTATTTTTATAAATGTGTTTTAAACTTCAAACGTTTTAATTTTTAATTATAATATAACATATATTCTCCAGATAGAAAAAAAATATAATTACTTATATTTATAAAAATAAATAAATATTTTTGCGGAAACACAAAATTATTTTAGATACATAAAAATTGTTTTATATATTTGTTATTATAATTATTTTAGATATATAAAATTGTTTTATGTATTTGTTATTATAATTGAATAATTTACAATTGCATAACGAAAATACATTATTTTTATCATAGTCAATCAGCAAATGTTATTCAAGATCAAAATGAGTTTCAAATTTCGTATTACGTTAACCGCTTTATCTTTCAATTTACTTAGGATGTTAAACCCCTAACATCATCTTTCAATTTCCTTGATAAAGCGATTGAGCAGGAAGGCGGTGATTTGGATGATGAAGAAGAACGTCGTCGCCGCGCTCGTCGCGGAGGCGGTACAGTTCGTCGCAAATCTCGCGTGACCCGGCAAAGGTCATACGACGATGAAATCAAAACAGCGGCTACGATGGCCACCGGTGGAGTACAACCTACGCATCCTGACACTGGCCTAGGACTTCCGGTTCAATTACCAAGACGAGCGTCCGCCTACGACGTTTACGCAGTACCTGGAAGTAGCAGTCTTAATGCGATGGCTATCGCCGCTGCTCAACAAAGAGCCTCTATTTCAGCGCAAGGTGCGTTGACATGATTCATTGCAATAAATGAAAAATTTATTCTTTGATTTTTGAAAACTCGCGATGTTAATTTTATTTTACAACGCAGCTTTTCTGTTTACACAGAAAGAAAAATTTTACTGACTTATTATTTAAATAATAATAATTTAGCTAGATCTAGATCTAAAAATAATTTTGTTTGGAAAAATAATTATGTAGAATAGTACTCAAACTAATTGCTAGAATGTTAAAACTTTTTGCAGCATTGTTATCATTATGTTAAGCATTCTACATAATTATTTCAATGATTCAATCCAAAATTATTTTCAATTATTTATATCTAACTAAATTCTTAGATATATTTTCTGTACAATTATACAGGTTGAGTCATTTTAAGTGATACACTAAAATATCTCGAAAAATATAATAAATATGGAAAAATGTTTTAGACAAAAGTTAGCTCAGTTATTAGGGGAGAAGAAAATGATGACCATGATTGACCTTAATGAGATATCCTTAAAGCCAGATCAAGGTTACATCGATTTTTTTTAAACGGCATATCCTATTTTTTATTCCAGAATCTAATAGCTGGTCTCAAGAGCTTTTCAAAACACTGTAATAAAATCATTTTTTTATGAATATCTTTCGAGTTATAAGGCTTAAAAGTTACAATACCGCCGAAAACTCGAAAAGTATTCATGAAAAATAACTTTATTATAGTGTTTTGAGAATCTCTTGACACGAGCTATTAGATTTTGGAATAAAAAAATGTGCTATTTAAAAAAAAATGTGACTTTGATCTGGCCTTAAGGAGGTCATCAAGGTTAACTCATCAAGGTCAACCAAGGCCATTTTCTTTCCTTCTAGCAACTTTTGTCTGAAACATTTTTTCATATCC
>Ga0157363_1002671_pt1 | contig 15836 bp, 9 predicted proteins | sample AttsexASBM1_FD_111477 | JGI IMG/M metagenome (GOLD analysis project Ga0157363, IMG submission 111477) | Fungus gardens microbial communities from leaf cutter ant in Ribeirão Preto, State of São Paulo, Brazil - Atta sexdens ASBM1 | ecosystem: Host-associated > Fungi > Mycelium > Unclassified ...
ACGTTTTCTAAAAAGATTTTTAATTGCAAGGTCAGTGCTTAAATACTGTAGTATCTTTAGATACGTGGATATGCTATGAGGAATTTGAAGAATGGCAGATAAAATTGTTAACGAGTGTAAGAAAAGAGAGTATCTCTTATGTGAGTAGACTCGTATAAAGACTTTAGAGACCGCCACTGTTCAAATTTCTCTAATTAGCCAGTGAATTGAGTGCAACGCAAGAGAAGGGAAAGTCGTTCGTTAACGTGTAGTTTTTCATATGCTGCTTAGTTTTCGTCGGTTTGCTTTTGAGTGGAGAGAGAGAGAGAGAGATACAGAGAGAGCTTTTAAGCTTCTCGCGGATACAGTACGCCTTGACGATCACGCGCTAAAGTCATGCAGATGTATGTATATGCACGAGCTATTTTTCTTGCAAGTATAATACGAGACTTCTCTCTGCATAATCTGTTTACCGAAGTTGGCGTAACACTTCGGGAGTTTCGAGGTTGAACCCCGGCAAAGTTCCGACAAAGTTTTCACACCTAAAAGGCACTGCGATCGACATTTGTTAATTATTGTCGTTGCACCAACTTCTCGATATGGAAGAATGATTTATTTGTGCGCAGCCGTATATTGGCGGAAAAGTTTCGCCGCGAGAATAATGAAAATGAGATCCAAGTAGTTTTGCAAGATATGTTCTTCCTTATACGCCGAAAGTATTGAACGACTTTAGCTTAGCGTCGTAACAAAACGTACTGCGTGTTAAACAAATTGACTTAGAATTCATATAATCGTAATCATTGGAAGCTTATAATTTTGTAATTTATTAAACCGATGTACGTTTCGGAATGCTCTTAAATACGGCGTGCAAATGTAACAACAGGCAAGTGATGCTGTTATTAACGTAGTAGCAGTGAAATGTAACGCCGCAATATTAAAAAATTTCATTTTTAAAAATTTTATTGCTGAAACGTGAAAACGTAATTTAATTACACTAATTGTAAGATGTAAAAATGAATTTCATTGCTCGCGAGCAGCTTTTGCTATTCGATATTTTTAATAGCGACATTTACATCGGTGATGTTGCCAACGATCAAAGCGTGGATCACGTAATCGAATCAAAGAGCAATTTCGTAAACTACATAGACGCGCACATTTTATCCGTCACTTTCACACTCAACTCCACGTGGTACTAACTTGGTTCGATTTTCCGCTTTCCCACGCCTCGATCGCCATGCGTGGCACGGCGGAACTCGACCGTGTAAATAAGTGTGCTCCAAAACTCATTTGTTTGGAGTAAAAACGCGTACATCTGAGACCTGCTCACTAACAACAGAAGCGTGTAAATCTGTTTCTCATTATTATTAGAAGTTAAAGTAAGTTAAACTAAACGATCTGGCGAAACGTACACGTCGACCAAGTATATCTTTGTTACACCTTAAACGATTGTCCAAACACATCGAACCGTTGCAACATTTTAAGTACATGTACCCTTTTCATATCATAAATCGTTGATTAATACTGAGACTAACTGCTTATATTCTCTGGTCGAAATGTGAGAGTATCACCGCGGACTGGATCAATCCTAACGTTTCAACCAGGATTCTTTTACACAGTCAACACTTTCGCGATCGTTCTCATTTTACGTCGCGAAGGCGTTAAATTGGATCCGTTCTCCTGCTTTCAAATACCAAATCATCAGGGCGTCCAGGAGGAACGCTTTCCTCACGCACAGGTTCCGAATATCATTACTACGCGCAATACGTCGCCTCCGCGAAAACGGCGACGAACATATCCCGGCCAGGCGAGGCACCTCCGAATACTGTATCCCGCACGGTCGTCGCGGTACTTGCCGACAGTTGTTGTTGACGACAATTCCGCGACATCCGGTCGACGTGTACGTCGCTTTGATGGTCGGTGGGGCAGGCGAGGTTCTCCCTAGAAAAGCAGAAAGGAAACCCGGGTGCGGCGAGCGTCCCCCTTGGCCCGTCGGGCCATCCCAAACTGTCAGACGGACGGGTCGCTGCCGGGGGCGGAGCCCGTCTTGCTGCCGTCGACGCCAACTCCGCCACCGTCGCCGTCAGCTCCCCCGCCCTCTCCGCCCCTGTACGGCGAGCCGCCGGCCCCGCGCGCCGACAGACCTCGGAAATCCAGGTTGTACTGAAAAGACGTATGAGGACGAAAGATTAGACGCTTGTTATATCAGCACACATTACATATAATAAGCGAGCCCTCCAGACTCTTGTCATTTGCTTCGCAAAGCGAAAGCTCGCCGAATATCTTACAAATCTTACATCAGGAAAATCTCTCATGAGGAATTCATTCATACGTGATTTTTCTTCCACGAGCTTTCGCGAGATTCAAGGATAATATTATTACTTTAAAGTTTTTTTAGCATTTGAAAGTTATTAGAGATATATTGTCGAGAAGATGTCACGTGCTGTGTGACATTGTTTATACGCTCTTGCCGTCATACTTGGCGAGTCTGTGATCTAGTGTATTTAAGAAGAATCATATACTCTGACAAAGATAGAACGAATTAATTTTAGTCCAACATTTACAATGTAACATTTTATGTAATATTATTTTATTGCGTCAAACAACAAATTTACGTACAATAATTTTTCTATAAAGATATGATATTCGTTTGTCAGAGTATTTGAGATTATTGGAGGAAGAAATATTAGATTTTAATTTTTCATTACGAGATACATGGTGTAGCCATTCCTGTAAAAGTAGCTGAAAATGGATTAATTCAAATAAATTATTGTTACATAGTCGGTGAGGATGGATTTGTCATGGATCGCGCTGAATATTGTTAAATCAAAGCGAAATCGACAACACGCGCGAGTTATATAAAAAGAAAAAAAAGAAGCTGCAAAAAGTAAAGTTGATGATCAGCTATGATCATCAAGTTTACGCAAAGAGACTGATAAGCCGCGAACTCAGGAGCTAAATGAATTCGTCGTAATATCGTAAACATTTTTCAAGTTTAAGTTCAAAGTTGAATAATAATATTATAGAATAGTACGTAATCGCGAAAATGACCTTTCGTTTTTTATGCATTATGAAATCCATCAAAAAAGAAAGTAACCGTTTTATCAGTGGAAATCTGTTATTGAAATTACGACGATTGGAATCCTAGCATGATTGAAATCAGGTGATACGAAATAAAACAAAGAAGCTGAAATGAAACCAAGGTCGAACCTGTACGAAGAACGTGTAGTTCTCGACGTGTTCGTGCGTGCGCGTGAAACGACAGAGTGTCACGTGCCACGTGCTACGGCACGACGTATTACACAAGGCTGCTATTATCTCGGTAGCGTTGCGTGTCTTAAGTGCTGCAGTTGTGCATGGTGCAGCTGCAGCTGGAGGAGCTGCAGATTCTGTAGGCAGTAGGGTGGCTGCTGCGTTCCGGGCGTCGTATACGGTAAGACGGACGAATGCACGAAGGAGCCAGAGTTCCGGGACAGCCCGACATTGGGATGTCCCGGGCTGTAATTGAAGGGTAGTAGGGATAGGCTCAGGTTAGGAGATGGTTTTAGGATATTATGAAATTGCGCGGACGTAAGTGGATGGGGTTGCACGTAAGGGCTCGTGCAGGGTAACAATTGCGGGCTAATCGGATACAAACAATCCTCTTCGGCCTGGCCGGGCATCGTCGTCGGGCTGAGCTCCATGTATTGCGGCATGATGAGATTGTGCTGGGTATTGAATAGAATGGAAGGAGATAGACGTATTTCTTTGTCACCTGAACGCGTGTCTCTGTGGCTCTTCAATTCTGGTATCTGTGCGAATACTTGAAATGATCTCACAATATGAAAATTACAAATTATTTGTAACATTAATTTGGTAATAATATTTTATGCTGATAGTAATTAATATTTCGATACAACAAATATTCACACAGATTAATTCTGAAGAGAATTTCATAATCTCTTAATTCATGTTATTTCATAAATAATTTTCATTGTCATTTTTCATAATTCCAGCTCTATGTTATTGTTTTATATAAAAGGCTAAAGTTACCTGTAAAATGTAAAATTTGCTATTCTTGCTGACGTTTTAATGTTAGCAAGAAACATAGGTAAGATATTATGAATAAAATATTATACTTTCTTCCTTTTCTCTTATATCGTGTACAAATTCATCATCAAATACAGGCAACCTCAGTTATAAAAGAAATTCGTGCAAAAACATGTCTTCGTTCATTCAGAAAATAAATAGATTGGATATATAAAGTATTCTCATGGCTCACCTTTGTGGCGCAGACGAAACACGTTGTGACCACTTTCGAGATCACATTCATGAGATTTTTCGTTTCTTGTATGACATTGTCGACCTTTGTAAAAGTGGCGGCCTTGCCGACGGTAGGATTCTTCACGGTGAATTGCAGTTGTTGAACGTAAGTTGGCACTCTATCCAAATTTTCCAAGAGATCTTTTTTGTGTGGTCCACCTGGTACCTGCACCCATGTAACATCGTATACAAACTTATGTTTTCGTTCGTATAGCAAAATAAACTTGTTCATATTTAATTTTCAACGATCCAATAATACATAAAAGTATTTAATATATAGCATTTAATTATTGATAAAAAATAATTTGTAAAATAATTTGGTATATATATATATTATATATGTATACATCAAAATAATTTAAAATTAAAATTTTATAGTATTTATTCTCGATATGTTATATTTTCGATATGTCTCTAAGAATTATATTTTATTTTTTAATAATAATTTTCATATTAAGACATTTAAATACACATAAGTTTAAACAAATAATTTACAGCATGTGCTATTATATTTTCTCTCTGGATTCACATGATCATAAAATAATATAAATATAGATAATATAGTAGATTAACAATCGTTGAAAATTTTTGAACATATTTACCTTGCGATATTACTTCTGGTATATATTTAGCATTTCTTAAAGATTCTGTAAAGCAAGATGCTTGATTCTATTGTTGTGATAGTTTATTAAATGACTAATAATAAATACTTTGTAATACGTATCGTAGATACTTAGAAGTTTACATCTAAGAAGTTAACAGAAAGATCGTCTATCTGTCCTAGGAAAACACAATGCAAAACTTTCAACGGCACGTAAAAGATTTCTTGATACAGATATTAAAGTAACTATGTGAAGTGGCAGTGAAATAGTACAGACCTTATTATTTTGCAAGCTTACTTCATGAATTTTATTTTTTCGAGACAATATTAATTATCAAATATTAATGAATTAGTTACCAAAGAATTAATGATCAAATGTTCGAAAAAAAAAACAGAAAAATTTCTCAGATTTTAATTTTTTTAAAGATTTAATTTAATATCTGAAATATTTAATTATGTAGATATTTATTGATGATAATTATGTAGATTTATTGTTTGATACTCGGTTTGATAAAACATATGATGAAGGAAGCTAGCAAAAATTGTGAGACATAATACTCATGCCCCAGATAGTGGAAGGAGAGGGACCACAATGCACATAGACGTCGTCCATAGACGGAAGCATTCCCGTAGCATCTAAAACACACCTTACTAATCGTACAAAAAAAGTTGTAAATGTATGTACATAAAATAGATTTACTAACAAAATCATAAACGTTCATTATGACAATTTAGATGACATGATTTACGCGAAAATTTCTCCAATTTTTGAAACTTATTTAAATCGTGACAATTATAATACAAGTAAAAAATTTAGAGTTTTTGAGTTTTTGAATGTAAATTTATACTTATAGATACTATTATACTTATAGATACTAGAGTCTCATATGAGTATACTGAATCATCACGTCAGTTTTTTTGCGATGATTTGAAATAGTTCTTTCTTAAATGTCAATTCTAATATCTTTATATCTTCAACATCTTTATATTTACTTATATTTTATGTAAAACAATTTTCTATGCTATTCGTAATGATCAATAAGAAAATCTACGTGCGTGATATTGCATAGCAATACAAACATAGTATATACAAATGTAATGACAACACCCAACAACAGTAGAACATTGACGCTGCAGAGAAAGTGAGTGCTATATATACATATATATATATATATATATATATATATATATATATATATATATGGCAACGAGAATGATTTGTTAGGGCGAAAATGATATCTATTAGTTCAAAAGGGTCTAAAGTAAAGAGAGAAAAAGTTACCTGGATGGAGGCATTCAAGAGCGAGGGTATAAAAAGGATTGTATATAATATACAGAATATATTACAAGGTTGGCATCTTGTTGTTTCTCTTAAGAAGAGTATAAAGAGAGACCAAAAGTGATTTCAGGTGACTATATATTCGGCCTAGCTAGGAGGGGTTCGAAAGAGGGTAGCAAACGTGTTAATTCGAACATGTCTAATGCTAATAACGCATGTCGAAGCTACTTCTGGTCTGGAAGCTACATTTATAGTAGCATAAAATAAAATAATAACAAGGTAGCTAGGTCGCTTCTAATTAATATTTTCTATTTTTACACTTGTTAAAAGTTAAATTACTTATTCTAATTTTTTAATTTTTATCATCTATCTACTGAAAAAATTAGGAAATATTATTGATTTCTTTTTTAAGCAATCGTTTCTTGAAACAATCGGAACTTAAGCTTATAATAAAATTCAATTGAAATCAAGTAGTATACAGGGTGAATAAAAAGGGGCTGGTGAAATATCTCGAACATTAAGCATTTTCGAAAGAAATGTTTCCTACAAAAGTTGTAGGGTTTTAAATGACCTATTTACTGATTTGATTAGTCTGATTACCTCACTTTGGGTTGCATCATCAAGGTCAGATTAAGGTTACATCAATTTTTTTTAATGGCCCTATTTGATTCCAGAATCTAATAGCTGGTGTCAAGAGTTTTTCAAAACACTACAATAAAATTATTTTTCATAAAGTACTTTTCGAGTTATAAAGCTTGGAAGTTATAGTACTGCCGACATTAGCATTATGCAAGGTGTTGTTCGATCGACGGCTTTTGAATGTTCAGAATCATATTCTGAATAACATTTGTCAAAATCAAGGTCATTGGATATTGTATCTCTTATTTTCATTTATACGTAAAAATGAATTTATGCAAAAATGAAAATACGAGGAATAATTTCCAATGGCTATCTTAACAAATGTTCTATCTAGGATATAATCCTGAACAACATTCAAGAGGTTTTAGTCGTCGGCCGGACCACACTTTGCGTAATGCTAATGCCAATGATGTTGTAACTTTCAAGCCTTATAACTCGAAAAGTACTTTATGAAAAATAACTTTATTGTAATGTTTTGAAGAGCTCTTGACCCACCAGCTATTCGATTTTGGAATCAAAAATAGAGTATGCCATTAAAAAAAATCGACCTTGACGCCACCCAAGATCAGATTGATTAGATTAGTAGATAGATCATTTAAAATCCTACAATTTTTGTAGGAAACATTTCTTTCGGAAATGCTTAGTTTCGAGATATTTCACCGGTTGCGGGACATTTTCACTCACCTTGTATTTCAATATATCAACATATATCTATTTTGAAGATATTATGATATGAAAGATATGCAAATATTTCTACATTTCTACGTATGATGAAATTTCTCTTATTGAACGTTAAAGTAGCAATAATTATTGTTAGTATCTACCATTACATATTTATAAAAATATTAGCATGAATTAAGATATAAGTAAATTTTCGATGTAGACTTGATGCAGCTTCGACGTTGCGACTTACGAAGAAACGAAAACTCAATAGCGAATGTATAAGTGAAAAGATTTCCAATATAGCGAGGATCAAGAACGCGGAATCAAGTCCAATATAGAGTCCGTATAATAAACAATGGTAAAAGAATGATTATAGAAGTAAGGATGATATATAGATATATCAACATCAGTCCAATTAAAAAAACGTGTGTCATCTCTCTTTCGATCTACATCGGCGTATTAGCCGGCCGCTACGTACCTGGTAACTGAATTGTCTCACAACCTTGTACAATCTGTTTGCCTCTTCGGCGAAATACTCAGCTTGGGTGAATAGGTCCTGGGTGGTCTTCAGGGCGCCTTCACCTCGCGTGAATTGATACATCGAGAATGCCATCGACGACATATTCTTCGCCCGCTTCACGATGTCGTTGTTCTCTTCTAGAGCGCTTCCGCTTTCCTGCCATTTTTCCGTCTCGGCATCCATCTCCGAAGTTATCAATTTCATTTCGAGTCCTGCCTTAGCGATCTTTGCCTGCTCCTCGCTGTCCAACCGTACTGGTTTTAGCGGTTTGCTCGTCGTGCCATGTTTCTAAAATAAAGCGTATACTGTTTATTTCATTATATCTAATGAGAAATAACTTAAGTGGAGAGTTTTTCTTGATTTTTTAAATTTGTATATATGATATAGAATGTATTGACAGATCGTTTATTGAGATTGAGATTATGCGTACCCCTGGCCGCGGTAAAGACATGTAAACCTGCTTCTCTGGCCGATTTTGACTGAGTTCCAAAACATCTTTCGCTACTGTCGTCACATCAGTCATGAGCCACTGCCACATGTCAGCAAATACTGTGAAATATACAAAACGTTAAATGATTAGCAATCATTATTGCAAATTTAGTGGGTTATTAAAGCGTTTAAATGACATACCTTCGAGATTTTCCTTGGCTATCTTACTGGTGGGATGCCTAGCTAACGTGTGTGCGGCCGTTACGACCTGAGGACCATATATTCTTAAGTTGATCTCCGTGAACTTGGCCGACACTTGCAACGATTCCGAAAGCGCAACATGTCTTAAAAGTTTGCATACCTAGAAGGAAGAATAATATGCAATAATTCCAAGAATAAAAACTTTTACATATCGATAAAGAAATAACCGTGTATTTCAATTTTTATGTGCATTGTATTAAATCACTTCAAAGTCACAGAGATTTATTGTTAACGTCAGATATAAATAATGAACTATGTGGTCTAATTCACTTAAAGTTAGACTTGAAAATAAATCCAATTAGGTGCTGCAATTGATTGCAATCTAGAAATGATGAATGTAATCATTACGTATTATATTTAATAATCAATATGTCTTAGAACCAACTCAATGCAAAATTAAGGCATGCGCATTTTTGCTGTGAGAGATGTAAGTCGATTTCGTAATTCGATAATATTCTTCGAAAAGAACTTTGATAGGACTTATGGACTTTGAACTTAGAATGCACGTGCATGCGAACGCGTGCACGCGGTGCGTGGGCCACGTCTGGGAGCTTACTTCGAGAATGTGTTCGATATACTCGTGGAACCTGTCGCTGCTCTCCTGTAGACGGTCGATGTCATTGGCCAACGCGAGATTTCTGATCGTTGACACGAGTTCCTGGCCGGCTTTTGTCACTTGGCCAAGATCGCCGGCCTGTTCCATCGTCGTCGCGCTGAGTTGCTGGCGAAGGTCTCTAGTCGCCCGTAATACACCCATCACCGCTTGTTCCATTTCCGAGCTAGGTGAACCCCCGCCGCCCTCGTAATTCTGATGGAACACGATATTCATCATTTCATACTTTATCATGTTTGATTTATTAGGGAATATTTTTTATTCGGATTATATTATTCGAAACATATTCGGTCATTTTTATCAGATAGAATTTATTGCAAGCTGATTTGTTTTTAGTAAGCTTTTAATATTATCGTTATAGCGTATCAACCGCGTAGGCTCTTAATTAACTTTTTTATCCCTTTTAGATTTAAATATTGTAAATATTGTAAATACTGTAAATATTATTAAATATTGTAAATAATAATGTTATTATTTTCACTTTACAAGGCTTATCACAATTAATAGTACTAAGATTTTTTGCGCATTCTTACACGATATTATTAAGTATTATTAAATATTATTAAATATTATTAAATATTTAGTCGCGCGCATTTTTCTTAAAATGCGTAAAATAGAGTAAACTTTATTGACTCACCATACTATTGCCGATCCGTAAGAGTGTATTGAGCTCGAGTTTCGCGCGATCACAAAGCAGAAGAATATTTTCTCTGTGCTCGTGACTCGTATAAGCGCTGTCAGTGAAGTCTTGTGTCCTCTCGACCACTGTTTCAAGCGCTGATGTAAGTGTTTCGCGACAACCCGGTCCCAGCAGGGTCATCCTCGTTGTTTCGACGAGCCTTTCGAAGTGTTTCAAAGCTGAGCAAACGGTACTGCTATCCCAGTCTTCCTGCTGCGGACTCTGCAAGTAATGGCAGTCGTAGAAGAAATATTTTTCTTAAAAAATGTAGCAGATACCTTTCTCTAAACATCTTAATTATTTAAATATTTTAAAATAATTACATATATAACGAGTCTAGTTTTTTTCGTACACTCATATTTTATAAGTATAAGTATAGTATTGGAAAACATTTATATTCTGACGAATATTAAACATGACACAAATAATATTAAATCTGTTAGAGATGTCACGTTTGGGAGCGCCGTCCCACTTGGCCAGGTTGTCTACAATCACTTCAAAATCGATTATGTCGCATGGAAAGTGGATAGTACTTGAGTGTAAAATGTAAGGATATATTTTTCTACGAGTAAAGACTGTTCAGCGTGACCCAATAGTATCTCTCGCGTTGTTTCTTCAAAGACTCGAGAGGTTTTCAGAAATGTCAGTAATATGTGAAATATTTCCCCTCATTTATTTCATGCTAAAAGAAATCTGGTACAGAATGAAAGTATCGCGCGTATATCGAAGTATCGATATATAAATACTGCACAATTTGGCATGATACGAATAACCATTCATATTCTTTATAATGACCGTGTTATTTATGAGGCAACAATTTTTCTCCTGTGGTGAAAACTTTTCATCATTACTCTTGGATAACCGTTGAATAGACTTTTTATGCAACCACAAAATTTCGCCAGCACTGCCACAATTTAATTTCTTATATCCAATTTTTAATAGATATTTAATTTTAACATAAAATTTGCATGGGAAGATTTATGATTTACACACTTTATCTATGTACGAGTATGTAATAATTTCGGCATTAAATAATTCGTTTTAATTCCATGAGTGGAATTTTTTTATCGCATATTTTACTTCCAATTTCTCGTTATATAGGTTTTCTTTCAATAATTTTGCTTAATTTTTTCATTATATAAATGCAAATAATAAATATATTAATACTTAATACGAAAGATTATTTAAAAATATTTAAATAACCTCCATATTAACAATATATAAATTATTAGCGATCACAAATTTATCAAAACCGAAATAATCATCGTCATGAATAATCAATTGCGTGAATGGTATGCAATCGTAATCCATTGATATTTGTAGGACATATTCCATTGATTCTCCTATATACCATCTTCGACCACGGCTTATCGATTTCACCAGGCCGAACGTGCTATTATATTTATGGGTTTCTCGAGTCGTACTAAGATTCATTTCGATATCTCGTTTGCAACTTCTGTTACGGCAATGGATCGCGGCTCAAGGTCATTTAAATCGCATATTAGGATTTGTAAATCACAATTTGGCGGGCAAAGGCTCTTTGGAACGTTTCCAAGACTTTCGGAAACATTTTATCATGTATTGCTTTTTTAATTCTTATATGGATATATATTCTCACTGTAGCATAATAATGAGAGACATATATGAGAGGCGCATGCTTATTTGGCAACTGCGATTATTATAGTATTTCTTGGCAAGCTTTAACGTGAGAATATTGGTATCGATAATTATTTTTTCATTTTTTCAAACATGTTTAAAAAACGTTATGAAGACTTCTTTTGGAATATATATGTATAATACATGTCTAAAGGATATTTAAAAGACATCATAAAGACATCTTGTATCTAGACATTGCATGTTGTCTGGGTATTTTTATATTAATTTTTAAATAATTCGCTATTTTGTTCCGCAGATTAATAGATCGTGAATAGATAAATATCGAAAAAACTATTATTGCATAATTTCACAATTTGATTATTCTTTTAGCTTTATTAAATTAATTTTAACGATGTTGAGTGGTAAATGTTTTCATCATTTATGAGCGTTTATAAAGTATTCTTGAAGTAGACAGCTTACCTGTGAATTCGAATAGGATTGAGATTCGCTACAGTCTAATACTCCGTCCTTGACAACGTAATGTATTAGATCCATCGCTCTTCTCATTTGGCAAAAAACGGTGTCTCTATTTTCCTTAGCAGATGGACATTCGGGGTGCCTTAGACATGTCTTGCTGGACGTGAGTAGCATCATGGTGCTTCTCTCTAACACTTGTCGGGCCGCTGCCATCTGCGCGCGTCGCCTCTCGTCTTTGAGGTCATTCTGAAAATAAAGTGTAAAAAATTTAATTGAGTCACGATTATACTAATGAAAATTAATATAAAATTCATAAATTAAATATTGATTTGCAAGAAATAAATCTCACCTGACGATCACCCGTTAAATGTGCCAACTCGACCATCTCTCCTCCAAATTGGCTAAACGCCTTGACGAATTCTGTGAAATTCGAGACACTTTCGAGACGCCCGAGACTGCGGGCGACCTTATCCTTGGCATGAAGCAATTGATTGACCACGACGATGTCTGCCAGGAGGAGGACTTTTGTCACTGAGCCTAAGAGACATCTAGCAGCTCTTACGACGGAACCTCGGTCAGCCAAGCTGTCTTCCAAGGCACATTCGCATAATTTCTCGATTGCTGAGCCTAAATGTAACATAATCGGACTGTATTGTCTAATTTTATAATGTATGTATATCTGTTAAGTTAAAAAAGTTATGTGTAAAGTAATAGTCCTTTCTACTTATTCCTGTAAGATTTAATTCTGAAAGAGAGATCGATCGGACGAATTTTGAGCGAGTGTGACGGACAAGGAATACTAATGAATTAAACATCTCGCCTTTTTATCGTGTGTCACCATAAAATCGGAGTTACTGATTTAATTATGACCGAGCTCCTTGACTTAAGTACGACTTAAGTACGGCTACAAGTAATTGGATGCTCTTGAACGATCGTAATTAGTTATACTTCGCACATTCGCTATTTTATCTAAACTAAAAACTGTCAATACTTAATTAAGCTTATCGTTAAGAAATTATAGTAAAATTTAAATAACAAATACGCAGCATTGTGTATTTACATTTCTGAACGTATTGAAATGGAAATATTAATTAATTTTTATTCCTTTTTATTTGAAATTTATTAACTGTAATTTTAAAGCCAATATTTTTTAAACAAGTCTATAATATTCAACATTAAAAGAATCATAGATTGAAATTAATAAGAATAATTAATATTAATTGTATATACAATTTATTGATAGTGATGATAAAAAATAATGATAAAAAATTGTTGTTAGCTCTTCCTAGCAATATAATGTTGACAGAAATCAGCATAAAAATCTACATTAAAGAGCTTTTTGTAAGTTGCATTTGTGCATAACGTTTTCTAATAATATCGTTATCGATTGGAAACTCTTCGAGTATGAGACATGAGAGGTGTTCTGTATTATTAAATAATTATTTTCGGAATTAGAAAGCTGTAATTAACGCGAAACACAATATTGCCGCTGGCTATTATCATCTATTATCATTAATTGTTCATCGCCATTAGGAACTCACGATGTCCTAAAGGAAAACTATTACAGGGAGAATCAATGAGAGAACAATTGATTATAATCAGTTCTATTTGTTCCTTTATATTGAATAATTATGAGAAAACGAAATTGTGGGCGTTTGAAATAAATTTATGTATGTTTACAAATTCTCTGTAACAATGTTCTATTGTTCATGTCGCATATCTATGTAAATAAATTTTATTCATTAATTTACTCTTCCGAATAGTTTCTTCATTGTTTTCAATGTTTATAAGCTTTTCTCATAGGCCACTGCGCATTATTCTTATTCAGTAGAACTTGTTCATCGTTTTACTTGATGGATACTTTTCTCATTAGTTAATAAGAAAAGCACTGCTTCATTCTTCGTTTCAATAGTGTGTTGCAAACTTCAAAATTAATTATTGTATATACTATATGTATATAATTTAATATATATATATATATATATATATAATTTAAAATATATAATTTATAAATATTTGCTATATAAAGCTAAATCACGAGACATTGAAAAAGAATATGTAAGATATCCTTGAAGATTTTGAATTGAGTACTTAACGCAACGATTAAAGATATGACAATATTCTTTTTTTGTGTTACCGCGCCCAGTATTCTCTTAAAGGGCAAATCGCTTATATCGAATCCTTTTATCGAATTGATTAGTAAAGCGATGCCAGCATTGTAAGATTAGTCAGTTCGATATGGAATCCTTATAGTGTTTTATATAGACTAACTATTACGTAAGAGAATTTGACCTAATTTAAAAATCGAAGTGCACTGATTTCATATCATTTCGTATAACTACATATTCAGTTATTATTCATATAATCGAGAATCGGTTTTTTTCATGTATTTATCAGAATAATGAGTCATAAACTTTGTAAAGTCTATATATTTATTTTACAATTGTTTATATTTCAAACAAATCATGAAAGAAACATATCAATAAGAACTATTTCTCTTTTTTGAATCTAGCATTTTACTTACTTAATTACTACATAATTAACGCTGGATGCAATATATAAGCAAACTATTTTATTAATAAAAGTGTCTGCCTAATTTCGGTCTTTATGGTGAGAATTTTTGAGCGTAAGGAAATAAATAGAGCAACCTAACCTCACGTACCTCATATCTCGATATTGGTGGACGCATCGGGTGGATTGCAATTGAAGAGATTGCTCGGATGTGACGCGTACAGCATGTTCTAGGAGTATGCTTTTCGTGATTCACAGGACAAAATATATCGAGCTGGGATAAATATATCAAAATTGAAATTGACATTTACTTTTTATTTCTTGTTCACGAGTGGAAAATATTGTTTTTTGTTTCACATTATTATTAATTGAACCATTATATATACAAGATTAATTTATCACGTAGATGTGAGGAAATCAAATCATTGTTATGAAATACGGTTAAATTTTGAATAAACTAAAGTTTTCCAAGATACATATCAATCGCTTAATTCTATCCTTGTAACTTTCTGTTGGCACGCGATAATGTTGAAAGAACAATTATACGCGTTGTTTTAACTCGCGTGATTAGGAAAACTCTAATCATAAACGAATAATTTACATTGATGATAGAGTATTATCAATACTATGATTTATTCTTGGATTTCACTGGATATCCATGTCGATTGGTATTTCTTCTTAGCAATCTTGCAATAATTAACCAAGTAAAATACAAATTTAAAGAAATGATTTTTATCTGTTCAAACCTGTCACAAACTTTCTCTCACGAAGTAATAAAAAAGTTTTTATATTGATATAATTAATATTACTTTAAATTTTAAATATTATTTATTTGGAATGTTTTTTGATAAAAAATGTCTAGAAGGAAGAAAAAGGATGAAGGATAGGAGCATAATAGCCAGATACAGATGTGGAAATGAAACAAGAGGGAGTCAGTATTGGAGACAGGAAGAGGATAGGAGATGCAGAATAGAGATCAGAGTCAGATTGCAGAGGAGAGTACGTGTCAAAGTGTTAACGGAGTGTGAACAGACAAAGAATGGAATGCAGATGAGAGAATTTTTAAGAGAAGAGGGCAAAGGACTGGAAATAATGAAGATGATAGAAAAGGCGAGAAAAGAAGTAGAAAAGAGGGAAATAGCAAAGACGAAAGAGGACTTTAATTAGACGGTATATACTTTAACTGGACGGTATATAAATCCTAAGCGATGTATTTTATGAGGATGGACGTAAGATACCAAAGATACGAATAGCCACATTTGGATATTGTTGTTCATTCAGATATATATA
>Ga0157363_1002672_pt1 | contig 15832 bp, 7 predicted proteins | sample AttsexASBM1_FD_111477 | JGI IMG/M metagenome (GOLD analysis project Ga0157363, IMG submission 111477) | Fungus gardens microbial communities from leaf cutter ant in Ribeirão Preto, State of São Paulo, Brazil - Atta sexdens ASBM1 | ecosystem: Host-associated > Fungi > Mycelium > Unclassified ...
GCTGTATGGGATATGAGAGGAAGTAAATGAATAACGAATTATACTTTCGCGTTTATATTTCTATTCGCGTTATACTTTCTATTTATACTACTATTAGGGTATAAATATACTGTACATTCACGTTTACGCATTGGTGTACTTACTCGCGGTTAAGTATGTTCTTCGTTCACCCGTAGCACACGTATATATATATATATATACATATACACAGGCGAATCTATCATGCGGCTCCCTCCGTTCTTCCTTCGTCCGTCGCTCTTTCATTCATACACAATTCAGCATGCATAAACGCGCAAAAGTTTACGTGCAACCGAGACCGCAACGCGGTCGGAAGCACATGCACTCGTTGCTACCGCCGTTCGCTCTGGTATGTGTGTACTTTCTTGCAAGAACGGGGAGAGTGACTCAATGAACTACCATCGGGAGTTGCGGATTGCACTTCCGTCGACTATATCCCGCGGGAACGAGAGATTTACTGGGGTTGCACGCGTAGTTGATATCAGCCAGTTATTTTGAATACATTTCATGTGATGCATACTTTGTATATGTCACAATAAACTTTAGAATACGTTGTACACTACGTATCAAGCCGAATTAATCTGTAAATTATATTTTACATCGAAGACATATATTTTGTAACTGACGTAATTGTACACGGAGAATGTTTTCTTACAGTTTACCCTGAAAATATGATAGTGGGACAACATTGTATTTCCAAAAATTTTAATGTAATTTTCTCATTCATTAATAAAACTATATATAATAAAACTATATATAATAAAGTATAAAATATAAAATAAAATATAAAATAAAGTATACAATAAAGTATAAAATATTAAGTTTGATTAATTTTAATGAAATGCATGGTAAAAATCTTTAAAATATTGTATTGTACCACAACTACCATATTTTCGGAGTAAATTTTAAAATTCCCTCCTTGTATACAAAAAAGTATTAGGGTCTTTTATTTAATTTTTCTGATCAATACATGAATTTTTACAAATTTTAAAAGAAGTTATACCTATTATAATATATAATTACAACTTTAATATTATATCTTAATTTTATACATTTCATGCGTATATTTTTATATAATATATATTTATTTTATAAAATATGTCTATAAGAAAGAAATTCACGAAAAATCTCTTGTAAAATCTCTCGGTCGCACGATTTCGAATTTGCGACATTTTTTTGCTTCGCAACATCTGTGACATGATACATACACGCGATCTTGGCGAGAACGCAAAATGTTTAAAATGTTTAATTACCTTCGTTATGCGAAAGCGAAATATGATAATTCGCGAATATTATCGGGTTTAATTAAAGGCTGACAGCGACAGTTGCTTAACATGCTCATGATTATCTATAGAGATATGCAGCTGAACCATTGGGGATCAGTCGATCTTAATCGATATACGAACATCGTAAATTTTATGTAGCGATTATGCTAATCAGAATTCCCTGACTCATACGAAAGATCAGTGTCTTAATATTATACACTATATTTATACTTAAATAGATCGCAAAAATACGTGGTCAAATCTTTTCATTTGGAGATATTACAACTATATTTAACGATATTATTATGTTTTGTTGAAAGTACAGTAGAGAAAAGTTTTATTCAAATTTATGAAATTGACGATCCTTTGTATCACAGTGTATCTTGGCAAAGTATCAAATGCACCCGAGATAAAACTAGTCGTATATCAACGAAAAGCCGTGCTGGGAAAGTAAACACGGAAAAGGATTAAGTCGAGTGCTTGTGAATCAAACAAACGTATGAGGTTGCTTTTTCGACTGTGAGAATTCTACCGTTCGTGCAAACGAAATACATCCGTCCAAAAACCTCGCGCAGACAGAGAGAACGCGCATTCTCACTCGGTCCTTCCTTCCGGTTTCTATCTGGCGTCATATCATAAAACGATGCCGCTGTGCACCAGCACGAAATCGCGTGGATTCACCTGTCGTCGCGTAAAGTTTTCTCGGAAGACCGCTTCGGAGTGACGAATATATTAAGACTGTAAAATTAGTAAAGTTAAAATGCTCAAAAATAGATGTAATTTTTAATAGCAATTTAACTCTCACTCATCTTCAAAAAGAAGAGAAAAAAGTACGTTGTGCAAATGCCATTGTAAATATGTTTTACATGTCAGTTTTTTTTTTTTTTAGATAGAAAGAATAATATTTTTTATTAAACGAATAAAAATCTATTCCGTTAGGCGAGATCATGTTTTATTGAGAAATTTGCTGAATCGACGAAATAAACCGTTTATCCCTGGGATACCGTTTCCCAATTATTGTAGAATGACGCAGATACGTGACGAAGAATATAAGAATGTATTTATGAAGTTTCTAATGTGGACGCAACGTGAGATCAGCGTGATTCACGTAATGACTCGTAATTTTTCGGCTCTAGTTAATACCATTGTGTGGTTTCCGAGCGATTGGTAAAGATTCATCGAGGGTTGTTCGAGGAACGTTGGGAGAGGCCAGTCGATAGTGCCTTGAGGCATAAGTGGACGCACGTATTCCGATTCCACCTGGAGAGACTAAGAAGACACCCAGTCTCGGTTGCTTAATTGCGACTCTGCAGCTGTCAATGCGGAGCGATCGAGATTATATCGCGAAAAATATCATGTTCAATTTCGAATCAGAAATGCAGAATGAAAGATTGAGTAATTTCTCGCGAAAGTTCTATAATTACTTCGTTTTGATTTAAAGAAAAAGCATTGGAGCTTGACATGTAGAGTAGACTTGTAGAAGAATAAAAATAATTCTGACGTGTTTTTTTGTTTTCGTAGATAAATTAACTTTAATTTCTGTCCAATTCTAAGCAGCAAAAGATGAAGAGTAAGTTAAAATTATAATTATTAAAAGTTAATTTGCATTAGTAGAAACGGGCATAAGAATCAAATTTAAATTCAAAATTACTCAATTGTGAATGCTATTGTGAGTAAAGAAAAGAGAATATATAATATATCTCTATACACTGAGAGAAAAGTGTGTATTAAATTTTAATAAATATTTATTCGAATAGTATCAGTTGAATATTTACTAAATATAAGCATATATTTATTTACAAGAATCATTAATTTAATTAATTTATTATTATATTTTATTTAACAAATATTTATTTTCCGTACATAAATGTATTAGTACTATTCAAACAATTATTTATTAAAATTCAATACATTTTTCTCTGAGTGTATCACATATTGTATCACAATATTGAATTGTTTTAAACGCGAAAAACAAGATCTAATAATAAAGCAACTCTCCTCGTCGAAATTTTAATTATGCTTTGAACCTCTTTCAACCTCAATTAAATCTTATAAATCTGTTTTGACATTTGTACAATCAAATAGGATCTCTTTTAATATTCCTTAATCTACAGTTTCTATTTAGAAAACTTCTTTTGAATTTAAAAATAGGAAACGCAATAATTGCCATTTACAGGCTCAACGTAGGAACTCAATTCATTAGATTAGAACCTATTATAAATCTCTAGAGTCTACATACGTCTTGAAATTAAGGTTCAAAGTAGGAGAAAAATTTCGACTCGGATCGTTTCAAATTGCTTCTAAAAGAACTTTGAACGGTGCAGTCAATCTCACGTAAATATCGAGTCATGGGGTCCAGCGCAGCGGCAAAGTGCGGAAATATTTACGGGAGCCTTTTCTTCGGAGGACACAGACTGCGTGGTAGGGAGAGACGGCACGCGTGCCACGCGCCCGATCTCTCCCGAAGAGCGGCGGATGTGCACGAGGCGCCTGATACGAGCGATAATAATCTCTTTCGGAGTGACTCTGCCGGCACAATGCCCCCACCACGAATCGCAGACCCAGCGCGATACGTGATCGGCTGTTGCAGCTGCTGTTTCTCCCGTCGGGCCTTCTTTCTTTCTCTCTTCCTTCCGTTCTCTCGGACTCCTTTTCTTCTTAGCCGGTGTTCCTCCTACTTGTGTGATACAACTCGATTTCTTCCTACACTCCACAAATCGTGATAGCTTCCTAAATAAATAACGCTACTTGCGAAAGTTATCAACTGTTGCTGATAATTTTGTGAGTCAAGGTGCAAGATAATTGTAATCAGATAGGCTCAAAAGGTTCCTTTGGAAAGAAAAAAAAAATGTTTAAATATTATTTGGACTGGATGTTTTTACTTATTGAAAGAGTATATTTTATTTTTGTATGAAGCGTTAGGAAAATTAAAGATTAGATATCGTAATTACAATTCTAAATATGGGAGATGATAAATACGTTTAACATAATTCGCTGGTCTAGAATGATTGATAGATTTGATCTGTACAGTGATAGAGAAGCGCCCGTACACTCTCGATCTGACAAAGACCAGGACATCATCATTGTTTATGTTCACGCGAGCTCCCTTCGTGGTCGTTGCAGGAGGATCCTGCGGAGAAGGGATGACAATGGTACTTGAGAAGAGGGAATCAGGGCGGAAAAGTTCGTGATTTGCATCTGACTGCAACCTTCGCGTTTACCTGCCTGCTGCTCTCGGCATCAGGAGAGGAAGAGAAGAAACGAGAAAAAGAAAGATCGCGCACGGCGAGAAAGAAGCATCTGTTCTTGGGTTTTCTTTAGCTAAAAGGCCCCGTGGGAGTGGTACAACGGGAAAAAAAGACAAGGAGAACACGGAGAGAAGGAGCGGGACAGTCGAGAAGCCTGCTGCTTCTTCTTAAAACGAGACACGTCCTTAGTTGAAGAAAAAGAGGAAATAGCGGGAGGGAGAGATGGCGAAGTACCGGTATATGAAAAGCTTTTCCTGATATGCAGCTGTCGTTCATTGGAAATTAATTGGTCTTTCGAATACAGAAACTATTGACTCGATCATGCGAGGCTGTCTTTCCACGAAAGTAAAAAGGATAATAAGTCGCACCTTTTGTGCCTGTCGTCAGTTTGTTCGATACCACGCGTCCTGTAATTGGCGATGTACACGGAGAATAGACGATTTCTCGACACAGAATAAATGCTAATGAACAACCTTTTCAGTTGGGTGATGAGTCATGGCTCGAGTAAGCATTCAAAAATCCAGCAATATACGAACGCTGACACGAACTGCAGTTCCTTTTTTTTCGATCTATACGATCGTCTCTTGTTCAGTTTGACCACACATCGGACAAACTAATTTCCATTTACTTGTACAGATTTTTGGAAAACGATGCATACATACTAAATAGGTACGGTGACCATATTTAAAAAAAAAGAATAAAAGACAAATCTGGAATTTTAGGGCTTTGTTTCTATATGTTTTCAAACCAGTTTGTGACTGTCAAGAATCTGTGCATTATAAAATTTTATTGCACAGTATAATCAAATTGAAATAATGCGCAATTTGCTGATAGTTTGAAACTGATTCGACTGTATCAGAACAAACTCTTGATCTGAAATAATAAAAGATTCGAAATATTAAAAAATGAAAGCAACAATTTGAATAAATTTAATTTAAAAAATTAAGAAATATAAAAAATTAACAAAAATAAATTGTATTTATATGCATGAAACTGTAAAATATTTTCCATAAAAATTTGTTCATTAATATAATATTATATAGACATTTTATTATATAGACAACACTAATTAGAAAAGAATTTTCCGTAATTTCAAAATAAAGGATAGTATAAAGGACAATATTGGAGAATAAAAAAAAAGACAAAATTGAGTTTTGAAGAAACAAATAAATCTAAAGGACAGCTACCTAAAATAAAGGACTGTCTTTTACAATAAAGAACGTATGGTCATCATATAAGTAGGAAACGTCATCATATAAATAGGGAATATAGTGAAGCGGTTATATCTAATATTTAAATTTTAGATCAAACTGAAACGAAATTTATAATAATTCGACCAAATAAATCCGTTTTTCTATATATTAATATTGTTTATATAGCACAAAGATTAATAACATATTTATGTTTTTTTTCTTCCTTTTTCATTCTCGATAAGAAGAATCGGTACACAACATTGTATACAAGCACGTTTGATCATCATTATACTTGCGAATTGAGATCTGGTTGGAAAGCCGAGACCATTCCCATAATTTCGCGCCGAAGGCGTCTCTCTTGACAGAGGAGCTTAAACACGCGCGTTCTACGCACTCCCATTAGCGCAATGAATTCGCGTCACGTACGCGCCGCGTGTGGGAACCGTGGAACACAATGTGGTTGTACGCGCGCTTACCTTTGGCTGTGACGAACCGTCCATTGTTATGGTAAAAACAACCGATACATGCGCTCTGTCGCCTTAATCACCGACTCGGCATCGTCGCGCATACGGGGTGTTCTCGTCTAAACGGAGAAACTGTCGAGACGATTAAAATTATTGCTGATCGAAGACCAGAATTCCTAATGTCCATTTTCTATTATTAATGTTGAATCTCTATTTAATTTATTCTCTTATTCTCTTCATTATATAATAGTTTATATAACTGAAAGATATTAGAAATTATATATAAAAATATTAATAGACACCGAGATCAATCGTATATTTTTCTACTTATTTAATTTATTCGCACATATAACGACTTACATTAACTTATTATCACTTTTTCCAATTTTTATAACTAGAAAGAGATAAAAAGTAAAGTAAAACTGAAATTATAGTTAAATCTACATTTTTGAACATAAGAAGCATTTTCTTCAAGTAATCGACTAATTGACTAATAGAATCTAAAAAATAATTGCGTTATTTAGCGTTGTATTATTATATATATGTATATGCTTTACATTTGTTTACAATTACGATTCGCAAAATTAAATTAGCAAATCTTACGTAACTATATTTATTTCAATTTTTAAAAGTTAATTAAAAGTTAATTAACGTTCTTCCGTAATTCATTTAGCAAGTTGTTTACATTCGTTGAAAAATTCACAGGTTGAAGTGAGACACGTTATATGTGGAAACGCGATGTCCGTGCGAATCACTCGTATACAAGCGTCAACTTGGCGTTACGTTGGAGCGCCACTCGACGACGTCGACTTTCCCAAAGTATGGCTCCTTCGAGGTAAACGGCCTGTCTTACGTCCTTCCCTGCGCTCCTACTTCTGTAGTTGCGTGTATTTTACACACGCATATGCCAAAGAATGCCGTGTTATTTCGGGACAAAAAGAACTCTTTTAAACACAAGAACAAGAATGTCTGGATTTCAATCTTTCACACTGCGACCAGTAATTCCTGTTTAATTGTTGCAATTTTATCGACCTCTAAACAGTATCATAAAATTTGGCATATATATATATATACTTTGCATAATGTAATTATAAAGAGCATTTTTGTTCGAAAAATTTAGACATGTGTGTGACGTTTTTTCGAAATGATCCAAAATGTAGAAAATTAATTAGTATCCCAGATGGCGAGACTGAAAAAGAGTATCGTCCAGCCATCAAATCAATTATCTTGATTTTGAGATAAAACGAGAAAATGAAGAGAACGAGGAGTGGAAGTGATCCCGCGTGTTCCTTCATTAGTGAGCATTCGAATGCATTTAGTGAAACTGACCATCTGACACGTTGTAACGAACCGTAACTTTGTTGATCGCGTTCTTCATCACCATCATTCATCAAGATGATACTTCTTAATTAATACCATGGATATTTAACCTGACAACGCTTAATTAATTAATTTATTGTTTATCGAAACGATGATATCATGACAGGCCAACGATAAAGAGACGACTGGTGGTAGTGAGAAGTAAACAGGAAGTCAATCCCTTCTCTTGCCTCGTGAATTCACGACAAAGCACGGCGCAAACAACAGAGAGAACTTCGGTCCACGATTCCTCTCTTCATGGCGGTTTTGTTTTCGGCGGCGAGAAGTTCCGGTTAATACAGAAGCACCGATCGACAAAGAGTACCGGTCGAAGAGAAGCGCGGAAGGAAGCGAAGTCGTCGTTCTTTATTTCGCGCTCCCGTCTCGACCGCGAAGTATAAACGGAACTTCACTTCTTCGCCCGTGTGCTCTGAAAGGGCGCGCAAAATTCCGGAAGTTCTCCCAAGCGTCAAAGAAAACCGGGAGAAGTGGTAGGAAGTTGAAGGAGTTTGAAACAAGGCGTGACGAAGAAAAGAAGGGAGAAGTAAAGACATCGAGAGATCTTTTTCTGGATGGTCCCCTTCTCTCTTCGACTAGTTAAAGAAGCGACGGGAACCTCTCTTCTAGAACGATATCGAGGTAGGGATGACGAGTGACAACAACACGTGTGCCACGTGAGAGTGCGAGTGGGACAAGGTGGTTGTGTATATCCTTACTGCTCGATATAGTGGAAGCCAAGGTGGTTCCAGCCTCCCTGTATGGGCCACTTCCGCCCACTACCTCTCGACGCCTCTCTCTCTCTCTCTCTCTCTCTCTTTCATTCAAGCTCTCCATTCTCTCCGTATGTATATATCTCCGTCACTATAATATCCTCCTTTTTGTCCTTCTGTCCTTCTCTCTCCCTCCGATCCTCCATACAAGCGACTGGTGCGTTTCTGAAATTCCTCCACCCTCGTTCGATTTCCTCTCTCGACATCACAAATGTTTACCCAAGACATATATATATATATATATATATATATATATATATACAAAAGAACCTAAATAATGACGATTATCATTAAAATTTGAAGATGACTATAAATATCTTTAGCGTTTTATTTTTTATATATGATTTTTATTTTTTTTTTTATGTTAATGTGCAAAGATTTCTTTGATGTTGACCGATTGATGTTGAAATAAATCAGAATCCTTATCGAATTTAATATCGTTTCTTCACCGAAACTTTTACAAATCATGTAATCACCATCCGATCATGATCCATGAATCTGGTATATCGGTGCCCGCCTAAAGACTCCATTTCGCAGATTGTACCATAAGGCTACTGTCTGACACGAGAAAGGAGCGTCAAGGATAGCTCACAGAATAATAAAAGAGATTCTCCGACAGCCAGTTGTTATGCACACCAGAAGGTACGGCTGTTTACAAGATAGAAACCGCCAGATATTTGACTCGAGCATCGAAAAACGAGAGAGACAAAATTCGACGAAAACAGATTTGAAGAGTGTATGAGAAACAGGAATCAAAAATTGGACGGAAGTAAAAAATAACAGTAAAATATTATGAAAAACAAAATAACGAGCAACTATATTTTTTCGTGATTAATTTTAAGTTTTGAATATATGATGCCGCGAATATATGATAAAAATTTATAAAAATAGTAATTTTGATCAAATTTAAATTGAATATTGTCGAAGAATTTTCTAAAAATCATTTGAAAGAGGGAAAAAAATTAATTGATATTACTGAAAAAGTATAATACTTAAATATTATATAGAACAAGAAAAAAAAAGGGCCGATGGGGCTTGAGGATCATGAGAAGGATTGGATATAAGATTGAGAGAACGAGCTCAAGGCCAGATGCGAGATGTTCAGACGGAACGGAAGGAAGCACTTTTTATTATTTTTGTTATGCGTCTCTTTTCGGGTCCTCGAGAGCGAAAATGAGAGCGCAGGAGTGTGGCGAGAGGGAAAGAGGATAGAAGGGCGGGAGGGAGCGGAACACAGTCCCCGGTGGATGTACGAGGGAGGCAGAGGCTTCCTGTCCTGCGTTCGAATGTGAGATCGCGTCGCTGTCACGCTGTACGAGCGTCCGTGTGTCGACGTCGACACAGAGACACGTGTAGAAGGAAGTAGGATGCGTATGCGTATACACGATACACGGGACGGAACGGGACAGAACGGAACGTACAATGAGAGACTTTTACGTGCCGGATTAGTCCCCCTCGGATTTAATCTCTCTGTTTGAACAGGAACTTGAACAATTAATAATGAGACCTTCACCGAATGCGTACGGCTTTTCATCTCGCGGGACAGGATGTCGCCGTGATCCTCATGGCTGCCGTCATCGTTCACTGAAATGCCTCGCATCTGCGATCGGAAATCAACGGGTGCCTTTTCACATCTTTTTGCACGAATATCGTTCTGAAGTTTCTAGAAAAAAAATTGATTCAAAAAATATTTAATTTTAAAGATATATCGATTATTATAAATTTAACGATGAGAATTATAATTATTATTTTGTAAAACGGAAGAAACCCACAACAAGGCTTAAGAATCCAATAATTGAAACATTCGTTTTGACAGTTCGGCTTTTATCTACAGCTTTTCTCGCTTCTTCACGACTATCCTAAGGAATCGTTCTGCGGATTTACGTCCTAGAGAAAGAAAGCCACCGGGTGTCTAGGAAACAGGCTCCCACGGATAGATGAAGGAAGAACCAACCGATCCGACCGGCATGGGCAGAAGCCAGCGGCGGCTCCGGGGCAAGAAGAAGAAGCTGCAGCCGTTCGCTTTTTGGGGTCCCTTCAGCTCGCTCAGCTGCCGGACCTTCCCACGCTGCGCGTATGCACCTACCTATCACCTACCCATCTTACTACCTGACTACTCGTCCGTGTGTAAGCGTGCGTATTTTGTCCGTTTCGTCATGTGAGTGCGGCTACTACGCAACAGCCGAAAATGTGAACCGCGAATAAGCGCATGATGCATATGCGTGTCAGGTACGCAAGTCTAAATTGGGCTCGTTTTATAATCGGATCATTGAGTATCTCTATCCGCCCCCTTCCTTTCTCCCCTTTTCCTTGATATAAGGAAAAATTTCCTTCTTCAAGAAAACAATTTTAAATGGAATTAAAGATTCCAGACGAAGTCGTGATGACACTTTCAATGATGTTAATTCTTCATGTTTTGAATGCATTTTTATAGATATTCTTTTATTATGTATAAGTTATACTGAATATTTATTTAAATATCTACAGATAATTTAGTGAACGTCTATACCTACACTGTTAAAAACTTTATGAAATTAATATACTTTTAAATTACATAATTTGAACTTGAGTAACTTACATTATATATTTAACGTATTTATAATCAAAAAGTATATTTATGTATATGTACATGAAATTTAATGTATTTTTCACAAAAATTTATGAAATTTGATGTACTTTTTATAAAATTTTATGAAATGTACATTAAATTTCATAAATTTAATGTACACATTCATTACATTTAAGTAATTACTGTAATTAATTAATTTTCATTTAAATCATTCATTACTTTTAATTTCGTTCATAATCACGAGCTTCATTTACATGTAAAGGAAGTTCGGTACATTTCTAACAGTGTATGTGATCGTGAGATAACGAATTAATCAATAATTTTACAACTATATATATCAAGCAGCGTATTTATTACTTAAATGAATCTATATATTATATTAACCTTATATATAATATTTTCGGTACAATATCTATCATTATATTATTAAATAACATTTTTAATTAATATTAATTAATATAATACTTTCGATATTAACATTGCAATTAAGATCGCAATTGTCATTGTTATGATCTCAGTGGAGTTGTTACGGCAACAAATATATTTAGTCTGTTATTAGGGGAATTTTCTGAGAGTGTGATCGCTTTATCGCTTTCAATGTTATTGCTTCCTTATTCGATCATGAATTAAAATGAAAAATATTTGTAAGTGCTCTCCGTACGGGCGGTACACATGCGATTTCGCAGGATTGCCGCACGGTGCTCACCTGCTGCGTTGCGTATGAGCTACCTGCGAACGGATCGATTCATCTGTTCTTTCTGGAGACCGGTATCTGTGGAGTACAATCTGGTATCGGATATTGATTTGGCAGAACGTGAGAGCGCTAAGGACCTCGGCAAAACTCTTTGCGGTTTTTACAAAGAGAACAAAGCAAAAAAAAAACAAAAAAAAAAATCTTGATTTATGACTGACACTAATGCCCGTTTCCACCAATGTAGATTAACTTTAATTTCAACTTACTCTTCGTCTTTTTTTAAAGTTCTAAAGATTAAAAAAAGACGAAGAGTTAATTGAACTCAGATTAAAGTTAATCTATTAGGTTGGCAAGGAAGTAATTGCGTTTTTTAGCTCAAAAGTTATATATACAATACTTTCGTCAATAATAAATGAAATTTAAATTTAAAAAAAGGGTTTTAAAATTTGAAATCTCTACTTTTAAAAGCTTATCACATTTTTTAAGTTTATACGAGTTTGATAATTTTTACATACCAAAAACCATGAGCTGAAAAAGACGGAAAATTTTCTTCTCACTTTGTCATTTGTAACTTTGTAATTTGCTCAAAACAAATTTGAGAAAATTTTCAACTACCTATCTGAAAGCTTGATACTTTCTCTACAAAATGGATTTTTTTAATATTCCTACGATTTTTGGTTACTGAATTATCCTGGATTAAATAAAAGGATCATTTTGACTTTAATTGCTCATAACTCTATTAAAAATGTCGTATCGCGAAAAAGAGATCTTTAAAGCTGAAATTTTATTCTACCAAGATATATTTATATTGGTTGATAAGAAAGTAATTGTAAAGTTTTTACTTTGATAGATGCCTTTTAAAAAAACGCAATTACTTTCTTGCCCAATACATTGGTGAAAATGGGCATAAGGCTCGTTTCTACCAATGTAGATTAATTTTAATCTCGGTTCAACTGACTCTTTATCTTTTTCTTATTCTTAAAATTAGAAAAAGATGAAGAGATAGAATCGAGATTAAAATTAAAAGTTAAACTGCATTGGTAGAAATGGGCATAAAAGTCCTTAATAATATCATTCCATGTATTTATCGACTAAAATGTAGAATTTGTCACAATTTTGTAGTAAGTTGTAATATTAAGAACTCATGAATTAAAAAAATAGTCTGTATCTTCTTCTTCAGATGCTGTTACATCGATCGAAATACGATTCTACAGGGTAAACGCGTACGAGAGCACGCAAGAAAGCAGTCGCGGGTGCATCAACCGGCGTAGGATCGCCTTTCGCACAGAGTTCTCTGCTCCCACGCCCAAACGTTTCACGATAATGTAATTCCTTTTAACCTCGCTGAACTTCGAAAACCGTGGGACGCTGCTGCTTGCTGCCGATGAAGTCTGGACCAGCGAGCAAACTGCATTTTGCCTCTCTCTCATCGACTTTTCGAAATATAAGTAAATGATAAAGACGTCAATTCTAGCGTGTACAATATAGCGCTCTATATGTGGCGTTAAAAAACGATATTTTCTATTTCTTAATATCGTAACTTTCTTGTAAATACGATTCTTTAAGCAAAGTATATTATTCAAATTATCATTGATTTAAGATTATTGCTTTTCAAATTGCTTTCGCTTCGCGAAGATATTTGCGTAACAGTAAACGTATGTAGTAATAAATCAATTAAGTAAATATAAAGTTAAATGCAAGCTTAAAATATACAATTAGATAACAATATGTGATCCTATCACTAATTTACGAAGACTTGCGAAAATTTTTATAATAGTGAGAAAGTTGAAATCTGCGCACTTTCAATTTCAGTCTACCGAAAATAAAAATCCCGCTGCATCTAGCGTTTCCTTTCGTGCGGAACATCGACTGAGAGAGACAAAAAAAAATAGGACAATGGGATATTCTCATCAATTGCGTGTAACGTTTGAAGCCACTAATTGCCGTTGAGAAACGAAAGTTTCGGTTCGACTGAAACATTACGCTCATTAGAAAGCCCAAACATAATTCTTGTTTACTGAAAGGAATTAAGGAATCGATTTCTCGATAGAACGCCCGCATTATAAGCGAGCAATTATTTAATTTCAACTTTATTATTCTTGTTAAAAATAATCATTCTGTGTACAAAAAAATCTTCATTTGTTTTTTTAATACCACAGCATTTGTTGAATTGTTCTAAGCAACAACATTATATAAGCAGTACAAACTTCAATCACAAATATATTGACTGTTAGCACACTCTAATTTTTCTACATGTACAACGCTTTGAAATAAACATGTCATCTGTGTTATCCAAAATGTGAAAACAAGGAATGGAATTCCATTTGATTTCAATTTGATGATTAGATTATATAAATTCAAATCATCTTTAGTAAAATAATGCATATTTTTAATGTTTAGGTATCTTTAAATATTTTTTTATTATTGATAGAGCAGAACTATTCCGTCATTTTCAACCTTAAAATAATATAAAATTTACGGCAGCAAATAATATCTTTTGGCAGTAATGTGCTTGTAACTATACAATCATGATTGTTTCTTGAGGACACAAGTATGACCTTTAAATGTTCAATTTACGCTGCTCAAAAACATAAACAATATCGTGAGAAATAGACGAAATAATCTCGCTCTATCCTATATATATATATACATATATCCTATACATATATATATTGATTCTTGAATTTAAATAAGGGAGCACATCAAGTGTATTAAATATAAAGTAGTTTATGTGTATGGTGTCATCATATAACACTGTATTGCTGCTTACATCATTGTAATCTGCATTGTGTTTGTTAGTATTTTTAACTGTATTATAATATTTTTTTTTATTTGACTTTGGAAACATTTGCTCTCAAAATTAAATTGCGTTGTAATAGATCAGGCTTGTTCAATTTGAGATCTGGAGTTAAAAAGCAAAGCCATTGATGTAAAAAAATCAAATCAATATGGGTGAAATTTCGAAGACTGTAAAAACGCGTTTTGAGTGACGTTTATCAACACTTTACAGTCCATGAAATCTTATTCAGATTAAATTTTTTTGCATCGATGGCTTTACGTTTTAGCTCCAGCGCTCAAATCGGGTAAGCCTGAGTTAGATGATGTGATAAAAGCGTCGCCGGCGTGGGGTTTCTAAAATTACATTGCGTCACACGATTTACATATTTCCCCCAATATTACTCCTCTCAACTTCGGCGCCATGTACGCGATGAAAATATCTGAACGAGACGCGGTTACATCATCTATGCAAACTGTAGATACATTACTGTTACGAAAGCTCGGGTTTTCTGCTGGTTCTACAGAAGTTCTCTCCCCGGGTTTCGCCAGACTCATCCATCTCCAGTGATAATATGGAGAAGGGATATGCGAGCGAGCGAGAGTATAAACAACTTTCCAATAGTACAAACGGAGCAGCTGTGAAAGTAGAAACTTTTTAACTTAAATGTAATCAAGAGGAGCGTACACAATGATCGCTGTGTAACGAGATAAATTTTAAGGAAAAGAGAAAAGATAAAAGCTTGTAAACACGCAAGCCGATAATGAGTACCTTAAAATCGAAACCACTCCATCATAAATATATAATAACTTCATGAATTGTTAGAACTAAATTTATAATATTTATATATTCATAAAATAAGCACAAAAATAATAATAATAATTATAAATTATCGCGACGAATAATCAGTTTTAATTTTATTAATTTTAGTTGAATATCCCTTTTGAAAAGGGAAATGGATAATATCGTTCCAAGAAACACTTTTCGTAATTTCCATCCATTTGCATCGCGAAGAATTATGAAATTCCGGTGTTTCTTGCAGAGAAGCATATCTGCATATTTCTCTTCATTTGATCATAATTACTATGGGGCCACGTACCTACTCCCATGATATCACAAGAATGCGAGTTACGATTCCCTCTCTGTTCTTCCGGTCCCTTTACTTAGCCATACAACAGTTCTATATTAGCGCATTTTGCCCGTTGCAAATACTCTTGGTTGCAATATTTTAAATAAAAAAATCGGTATTTTAGTTTGTATTTTAAACACATTAGGTTGTCACAACTATATCACCAAATGCCGAATATCTTTTCAATATAAATTCTTAAAAAAAATGTCGTGTCAAAAATATTTATATCGCCGCATGTATAATATGAAGGAAGAGTAATTAAAAGGAAATAATATGGATAAAATAAACGATCATACTAATAATAATCGTATCAGCGGAAGTGAAAAGGTGTCATTTTAATACGACTA
>Ga0157363_1002673_pt1 | contig 15825 bp, 7 predicted proteins | sample AttsexASBM1_FD_111477 | JGI IMG/M metagenome (GOLD analysis project Ga0157363, IMG submission 111477) | Fungus gardens microbial communities from leaf cutter ant in Ribeirão Preto, State of São Paulo, Brazil - Atta sexdens ASBM1 | ecosystem: Host-associated > Fungi > Mycelium > Unclassified ...
CTTACTCACCAGACCTGGCACCTTCTGACTATCACCTGTTTTCGTCGATGGGCCACGCGCTCGCTGAGCGGCACTTCGATTCTTACGAAGACGTCCGAAAATGGCTTGATGAGTGGTTTGCCTTGAAAGATGGGAAAAATGTATAGTTAGCGAGGGCAAGTACTTTGAATAAATTTGTTTTTACTTCCTAGGAAAAAAAAAATGTGTTTTTCTGACTAAAAAACAGCAGATTTAAGCTTATATACTCTAGTTGATTGCAGACTGTTTTTGTGCTGGGTGGTGCGACTCGGAATGAATAGATATCTATCTGTGTGTGTTGGTTTTCTATACAGTTGACGATCTAAGATATAGTCAGCTTTCTTAGAGACATCTAGAGGATTTTCTGTTTTCCTCTATGTTTATAGTGAAGTTGGATGTTGATTGTTGAGGAAAATAAGGAATTTACAGAGTTCGACTCTGCCGTGTCTCCATATCATAATGTGTCATCTACATAACAGAACTAAACTTCTGGTTTTTTGGATGTTTTTCTGAGAGTCTCTTTCTCAAAATAGTCCAGAAGATGTTGATGAATACAGGAGAAATAGGGAGCCCATTGCCGTTCCTGAAGTTTGTTTATAAAATTGGTTGTTATAGAAGTAAGTGGTTGTTAAGCAGTGCTCTATTAGGGATGAAGTCAGAGGGGACTTCGTGTGAGACCTTTATAATGTTTAATGTGTCTTTTATTAGGACTTATATGAAAAGGAATTCTACGTCAAAAATTACAAGCAGGTCTGTGAAACGTAGTCGGATTTTTTGGATCTTTTGTATGAAGTCCGTTGAGTTGATTATGTGTGATTCGGATTTTCTAGTGAGAGGTTGTAGTTTGTGCTAGGAAGAGGAATAAGTTGCATGTCGGGGAGTCGGCGCTGACAATCGGTCTGAGGGGGATGTTTAGTTTGTGTAATTTTGATAGTCAGTCTTGATGAGAGAGAATTTGTAGGTTTTAATATTGATTAGTTTTATTGGGAATGTTGCTTTTCTTCATTAAAATCTTGATGTTCTTTGCTATTGTATTGGTTGGATTTTGTCAAGCTTTTTGTATGCTTTGTCCGAGTTTCTTCATTTTTTTCTTATAGTTTGATGTATTCATGACTACTATTGCCTTTGTTGGCTGGAAGCACGATGATGTTTGTGTCGCTGTTCTTGGTTTTGGAGAGCCAATCGCTCTTGTCTAGTGATTTAGTGGAAGGGGTTTGGCTTTGGATATTGTTTACCTGTCTGCGGATATTATCTGTTTATTCTGATGAAATATTCGATAGATGGTCGACTCTATTTGGTTGATAATTTCTTCCTTTGGAATCTTTCTAGGTGCCACTAGTTAGGACCTTTGGCAAGCGCAGATATAGTATCTTGAGAGGTCTTTATTTGATAGGTTCTTGATGTTAAGTAGGAGTTGTGGATTTTTGAGGGGCAAGGTTTATGTATTTTTGTTTCTGTCTTCCAGAGAATTGTGTGAGGGTCTTCATGGCTTGTTCATATGTAATACGATCTAGGATTTGTTAGATGCCGCGTAGCGGATAAGAACAGGTGGAGTTTAAAGATAAAAGAACATCAATGTGATGTCAGGCTAAAACACGCAGAACACAACATCGAAACAGGACATCAAATATTATTTGACAAAACAACAATATACAACACAATAGTCAACATTACATTCATTTCCAAGAAAGTATAGAGAAGTTACAGAGATACAAAAACACCCTAACAATCTAAATAGAAATAATGGCTACAATATAAATAAAATATAGAAAATCATTCTTCCGGTTATTGAAGACCGACCAATTTTCCTCACCTCCCCCCCCCCACAATTATTACAATTCTCTTCTTTCCCCCCCAATAAATAGCGTAATATAAAAGGAACGATCCGGAGGAATAGCTCAGTACTAGGCACTCTGATGAAGTGAACTGCAAGGTTCACGAAACGTTGGTATTTCAAGAATGGATTTGAGCACGGAGGAAACCCGCGAAATGCATAACCTTTATATAGAAAGCACCTGTGGAAACTTCAAGAATATAATTAAATTAAATATGTAGTTAGGGTTTTCTTAGCTCTCAAGGATTTATTTAATTAAATATAATAATATAATAAGATACTCATGATTAAATATGGGGAATTTTATGAAAACTTGTAAATTAAATATTGATGATATATCAAATACTTTTCAATTACATTTGTTTTAAATAGTTTTTAAATTGTAGAATACAAATCCGATGTCAAAGAAACAAATTAAAAATGTTATTTAATATAATGGATATTAAACTTAAAAAATGTCGATTGTTATAAAAATTTATAATCTTTCATGATTTTAAATTTGTCAAATTTGCTATCGAATTCGTATACAACAGCTAAAAAAAAACTTAAGTTTAAATAAACATAATTGAAAACTTTAGAAATTCGTCAATAATCTAATTCATAAACCCCCGCAATAGACCCCATATTTAATCATCTTATTTAACATCTTATTTAACATAGAATCATTTTTACCAATTTTGATTTTAATTGCAGTTTAGTGAAACTTCAGTTAAGATTAACTCAGTTTAATATTGATTGATTTTTACGAACACTCCATCTAAAACATTCAGTTAAACTTATAACTTCCCAGTAAACGAGAATAAATTAAAATGGATAGAAATGAATTAATTTCAACATTACCGAATTCGCGCTTCTGATTTTTTGAATCCATTTGAATCTATGAATTCATCTAATTTCGACATGATGACTTTTTTCGTATTTTAATTCATTTCAATCAAAAAATAATACGGATGAATACATCTAAATTCAACATGATGAATAGCATATTTCATATTTCTATCCATTTAATGTTGTAAACAAGTTAGCCATGAATATCCAACAAATGGAATTGAAATGGATTGAAATGGATTAAAATGTATTTAGATTTTCAGAAATATGGATTCATAAATGTTAAGATGAATCCTTTTCAATTCTGAATGCATTTTTATTTATTTATAGGAATTGCATGAAACAAATGTCTTTTCCTTTGCAATCTTGAATGTATTTAAAGGCATGGCATGGAATATATTTCTTTCTATTTTTTTCAATCTAAAAATAATATTATAATATTTCGTGAATACTGCTCAATTCAAAATTCTGAATAGGAAATGTAGTTTTTTTCAATTCAATTGAATTAAAAAGTTTTTCTTTTAAAATGAGTCATTCAATTCAAAATTATGATTAGAAAATCCACTGTTCCATTAAAAAAATGCATCATGAATGCTATTTTATTCAGAATTAAAAAAGTTTTCGTTTTAATTCAACTGACAATGAGTAAAAAAAAATGGTACCGTAAAAATATATCATGAATTCTATTTCATTTAATAGTTAAAAGAAAACTAAAAAGAATTACATAAACATGTACAATAAATGTTACATATATAAATTACTTATTTTTAATTAATAAATTAATCGCTTTTATAAATATTTCATATTAATACATTTCCTTCATTATACAGCTAGCATAATTTTTTTGTATAAAAATTTTGAGATAATAACTATAGAATATTTCATGCAATTACTATTTTAATTTATTTAAATTTTTTTACACGCATAAAAATTTTATCTTTTTATTTTATTTTTTAATTTTTTAAAAAATTTTTTATGAAATCCAATCCATTTTTGGATTTAAAATACGAATTTGGATGGATTGAAAATTTTCAATCCATTTTCATTTGCTGGGTACATCCTAGTTCAAGATTATGAATAAAACATCTCGTTTGAATTTACTTCAATTAAAAAAATTTCAATAGTTAATTTGTAAGCTATGAATACATCACAGTTCAAAATTATGAAAATATATATTTTTGTTGGTGTGAAGGATGAGCTTCCTCATCGATTTCGATGAAATTAGGCTCATTCGACATTTTACACGAAATGAACGAATCCGGCAGAAAAAAATCGTCCTGCCCCACGAACCGAGATATTAAGCGTTAATGATTATAGAAATTAAGAAATCTGTCAGAGGCGAAACGAGGTTTATAATTGTACCAGTATAATCAGGGATATTTTCATGGTGTGCTCAGTTTGCAAGCGTCTCTCTCTAAAAAATCTCTCTCTGTCTATGAATGTCACATAAAAGTTTAATGTCACAAAGTTTCTTTCCTTATGTGACACATATCATAATGCATCTTAGGTTCTCTTTCTATAGAGAGTGTTGAACATACATAAAGTGTGTTAAACAAGAAAAGTTCAGTACCGATTTCACGATGCGGAACAGATCGGTATTCATAGTCGATTCTTACATTTAAGACTGCTTAAGTCAATTTTAAGATGTAGTAAGTCAATTTTAAGATGTAACTCAATCATAATTAAGATGTTAAAAGTCCGAGGACTGACACGTAACTTTTCTTTACTATATTCATTTTTTTTAAATAAATATTTAAAGCTCCCATAAACTGTCTTAAGTAATATTTTAAGATGCCAATGCGGTTCTCTGATTGGTTCATAACATCTCAAGACTGTACTTAAGATGATCTTAAATATAAGATTCGACTATGAATACCGTCCATAGTCTCCATAGTGTTATAATAAGTATTAAGTAATGAATAAAGGAAAGATGGCAAATAAACCACAACATAAATGTGCTCAGAATTTTTCCGAAGCAAAGAAAATGATGTTAATTTTAGTACAATATAAAGACATTCTTGAAAATAAAAAGTTTGACTCGGTAACCTTAAAAAACAAAGACAAATATTGAAACACAATATTCGATAAACTTTAAGCCTATACTGGTCGAAGCTGGATCTTTAATATTTAAATAATTCCATGTGAATTATATATATATATATATATATATATATATATATATATATATATATTATATATACATGTATATATGTACATTATATATATATGTACATGAATGTACACTATATTTGTAGTATTCGAATTGCGCACCGAATTGGTTTTTCGGACTTATAAACAATTAAATTACTATAATAATATCACAAATTAAATTAAGTTGCTCAAAAATTTTTAATAATTCGATGCTCAATCAGGTATCATATTAGAAAGATATTAATGTGCTGAAATTGTAAATAAATTAATTGCGAAAAATATTACCTCGACTGGGAATCGAACTCAGATTTCTTGTATTCCGTATGAGCATTCTAAGCTTTTAGACTTACGAGGCTTTCAAGTCCCAGATCTCTTAAATATTAGTTTGATCTTACAAGGAAGTCTCCTTGAATTGATCAGTAAATAAATCATTTTAACAAGACTTTAATAAGACCTATATATTGTAACTTTTGTATGAAACATTTTTCTTGGAAATGCTTACTTTTTAAGATAAAAAGGATCCGAAACTTGATACCAAATGACAACTTCGACATTGCGGATTCGAAACCCAAACTTTTTTGACATTTTTTTTCTTTTATAAAATACAATTATTACACAAAATAAATGTATATCAATAGATTAATACAGGGTACCAAAATCCGGATAAATGGAACAATTTTTTTAAACAAAATATTTTTAATGAAAAATTAAATATTACAAAAAATCCTTTTGCATGGCACTTAGGGGATCCTTATAGAGCACAATTATTCGAAATAGCTTGAATGACGGCCTCTATTTTCGGTCTGAAGTATTCGCATGCACGCAGTAATGTAGTGCGGTCCATACCGACGAATGCTGTCTCAATAGCGGTCCTCAATGACGTCACATTCGGGATGCCGAGACTTGTTTGTGACCTTTCAACTACGCTCCATACGTAATAGTCCAAGGGATTTAAATCAGAGAGCTGTTGGGAGGCCAGAATTTCTTGAACCAAAACATATTATCTGAGAGCCAATTTTGAATTAAATGACTCGTATGAGCCGATGTACCGTTCTGCTGAAAAATATATGGCCTTCCAGACGCCGCAGTTTCCATCCACGGAATCCATTCTTCACTACATCTACATAAAACGCGCAACGATTACCCTGGATTATCCGAAATCAGCGCTCCTTTCAACGACTGCGGGAGTCCTCGCGATTCGTTTTTTCAAGTGACTCTTCCTCGCAGGCATATATACTGGAACCTTCATTGGTCTGTTCTAAAGCCGTATATTTTATCAAAACGTCATAAATGGTTGATCTCGGGTATCCAAAGAATCAAATTATTTTCGTTGCTAAAACGCTCAGCGCGAAGGCCTTCGATGATCGTGGCTCTTCGATTACTCCGGTTTCAACATCGCCCATTTTGAGAATATGATTGTTTATTATTGTAGAAGCATCAGGCTTTCTCGGATGTCAATAACCTCTGGCGGAGGCACAACATAGCGGAAAATTTAAATTGAAATTTGTCCGGATTTTGGTGACGCATCCAAGTACATTTTATATATTTATAGGATTCAGGAAATACGTTTAATAAATAATTATATACACAACATGAATAAATGTGAAATGTATTTTATTCATTAGAAGTAGATGGTACAATACATGTTGTAGGATAATATTTATCATAAAAACATGTGAAAAACAATAATTTTCGCGATATCTTGCGCGATATCTTATTGTATCATTACTTCTAATAAAAATAAAACACATTTCACATTTATTTGTGTTGAGTATAGGTATAATTATCTGATAAACAAATTTTCTTGACAGAGAATGCAAACGGAAAAATGCATTTGTAATGTATAATAAATATACAAAATGTATTAATTTCAGAAATTATAATTGCGTGCCGATGTGGTCGTTGGACTTTCAATACAATCAATCTGAAATATTAGTAATCCCCTAAATTTCCCAAATTTAATCTTAAAAAACTGTAATAAACTTATTGCGAAAAATATTGCCTCGGAAATCGAACTCGAAATCTCTTGCTTTCCGTGCGAACGTCTTAACGTTCCTTTAGACTATCGAGACATAATGACGCTTCGTATTTACAGTAATGTACATAAACGATCTTATTTCCAATCTTATTACTGTAATTGTATTTTACAAAAGAAAAAAAAATCAAAAAAGTTTGGGATTCGGGAAGCAACGTTACTAATCAGATGCGCTACCACTGCGCTATGAGCTCTTCGATTAAATAATCTACTGAAATAACTTATTAGGCACTCAAAAATTTCAACCTTGATTTTTTAGCAAACGATTAAATAGTGACTATTATCTTTTTACTTAGTAACACTCGACGTGAATACTTCGCTACAACGAGTTTCGTTGAAATCGATCGTTGATATCGTGAAGTCTCCTTATTAAGTAGCACTATCAAGGTATCAGATCAGGGTTAAATCGATTTTTTTAAACGAAACATCCTATTTTTTATTTCAGAATCTAATAGTTGGTATAAGAACTTTCCAAAACACTATAATAAAGTTATTTTTCATTAAGTACTTTTCAAGTTATAAAGTTTGGAAATTACAGTACCGCCGACATTAGCATTACTATTTTTGAACTTTGTGCCCATTTGTTTAGGACAGTAAGAAGGACAACATACTAAATTTTCAGACAATTTTACCGGAAGCCAAAATCCATAAAATTGGTGCGGAATCCTTTCGAGTTTAAGATTGATTTTAGTAAGATTCTAAGCATTCTAAGCATTCAAATTGGTCGTTTCTCCCCTTAAATTACAGGTCTGTTCAGAATAAAATCCAGTTGGAATTTTCCTGGGACCTCCTACAGGGCTTTTAAAAGTTACATTTAACTGGATTATAAAACATTTTTAAGGATAGAAAAAATTTTTGTCTATCCTTAAAAAAATTTTAAAGTATATCGCTTTGTGCGATAAACTCTTTATTAGAAAATAAATATAAAATACAAAAAAAACATGATTTAATTAATTGAATAAACATATTATGTAGTATATTTTTTAAAAATAAACTACATATTGTGTAATATATTTTTTATGTATTCATTTCATTTCTTAATAAAGAGTTTTTCATTGTCGAATTGAGGCATTTGATTGTGCATTTGATGATTTGAGGATGTCAAAATCACAAAGCGATATACTTTAGAACTTGTAAAAAGATTGTTTTTATCCTTAAAAACGTTTTATATTTCAACGTCAAATCATCATATCAAAACGTTTTTTATTTAAATGCAACTTTTAAAGGCCTTGTAAGAGGTCCCAGGAAAATTCCAACTGGATCTTGTTCTGGGTGAACAGATTTGGATGAACAAATTGAGGGAATAACGATCCATTTGAACGCTTGGAACCTTGTTAAAATTGAGTTTAAACTTGAAATTTGGTCATTTTTTCACATTAATCAGGCTGTATTTCTTAAGGCGTATATTGTAGATTAAATGAATTATTGCATCGTGTTCAGTGATTAAAAAACATACAATATTATATTTAAAATCCAATTTAAGCCACTGTTGCATCAAATCAAACATGTATTAAGGAAAACCAAAACTTCAATTTAAAAATCGTTCACTAGCGATCTCTAAATCTTAATATTTTTAAAAATTTAGGAATGTTCTTTTGACATGAAATGGAAGCTTTTGAGCTAGGAGGCCAATTAAAAAAAATATTTTCTTTTTTCCTTGTCAATCTAATTTACTGTATACATATGTATACATATGTACATATACAGGGTGTCCGAAAATCGCCCATAGTATTTCGGGAACTAATTTTGGATGTATTTACAAGATAAATTATTTAGACTGTGAATCTTCTTATGTCGGCCAAACAAAAAGAAAATTAAAAACATGAATGAAAAAATATAACGCTGACATAAGAAGATCCATTGTTGATGCAATGTTAATTGTCTCGCGCCATCAATTTGACAATGAACATGAATTAGATTGAGAAAACATTAACATTCTAGATATAGAACAATCCTTATATAAAAGAAGAAACATTTTACATGTATCTGAAATGATACATGTAAAAAAATCAAAGGAGAGATATAAATAAACAAAGTGATACTGAAGGACTGTCCGATTTATATCTGCCTATTTTAAAATAAGATCTCTCTCTTACCAAAGAATAATTCAAGAAAGTTCTTAGCCTTTGCGTACATATAAATATCCGTCACAAAGCAAGTAACGATAAAATCGACACGCTATCATGATATTATTCCATCCAATTATTTATTACATTGTCAGTGATGACGCACAAATTTCATTGAATTGCTGAAAAAACAAATAAAGAATTGTAACCTTCTAATGATTAGATTAAAATAGATTAATAACAGCATATATCGTATGTTAGAATTCGGGAATTCTCGTTCTACACAATTGCATTTGATTCATCAATCAGGTATTATAGGCTTACGAATAAGAAGAGAGCGTAATTTGCTAATTGTATATGACTGCGAAATTTATTGTTTTTATTTTATTACTAATGCAGGTTTTTTTTTGTATTCTTACTGAAAATGGCCAGATGTTGTCTAAAACGTCTAAGTTTAATCTGAATCTTGGTAATATATTAAATATCACAAAAAACAATCTATTGTAATAATGCTCTAATTCCCTGGAAAAAATGTTTCATATATAATCATATATAACTATACAAAATTATTAAAAATTATAATTATAAAATTATAATTATATAAAAACTTGTTTAATTATTAGATATATAATTATATAAAAAATATATTTTATATATAAAATATATCCATATATTAACATTTTTTTCCGGGTTGTTAATACTAATTGTAGCTATAAAATAAAATATTAGTGTTATAATGCAATTAGAGGAATTATAAATACATGATTTAAATAAGTATTATAAAATAAGCTTACTACAAAGTAATACATGAATGAAAAGTTCCGTTGACAGAGACTCACGAATACTTTTTTCGCCCTTTTACTAAATTTAATAATTTCTCTGTGTCATTCGAAATAAACTTAAAAAATTGCTCGTATTCATTATTTTTAAGGAATTGAAAGAGAGTAAAAATAACCTTTTTGTTTATGTTCTAACAGCATTGGCCGAATCCAATATTTTCTTCTTTTTGAAATCGTTTTCCTTTTTTTCCCACAATAATTATAGCATTATTTCAATCAAATAAAAAGCCACAAGCTATATTTCTAACTCGTTCATTATACAAAATACTGTGAAGCAGATTAGAAATAACTCTTTTACGATTCGTTAAGTTAACGTTACATTACGGTTACGAACAGCCATGTAGACTATATGGAGTTGATTTCTTACGTTACAGTTGTGAATCCCTATTGTGCACCTTAAACGCATATAGCGAACAGCGGCGGATAAATTATCATTACAAGGCTCTCAAAGCCTGGATCATATCGATGCATTCTCCATTCGTATAACTCATCGTCGTGATACTTAAATAAAAACTGACATGAGTGTTCGACATCATAGGTCATAGAGCGTTGTTTATAAACACTATACGCATTTTCTCGAAAACTAATTGCAGAAAATCGAAAAATTTTATTCTATATATTTTTTTTACTTTTTTTATAAGGAATTACGTCATAGTCGCTTTTATATGTTATCAGCCGAACCCTGTATATATTAAATATATTAAGTGTAGTAAAAAGAAATCCATTATTTTTCCATTCAATTTCATGCAAAAATAATGGATTTCTTTTTACTACATCTAATATTATATGCATATACTTTTATTTTTTTGGATGACAATATGATTGTCATCCAAACATGCAAGCTTGTTACAATTTCAAATGCCAATACAAATTTATATAAGACAACAAGTAACAAAACTATTATTAAATTATTAGATAAAAATGATGAATGAATTCAATAGATGAAAGCATACGTGAAGATGTACTAAATGTAAAATTAAAATATCACATTATCCATTAAATTAAATGTATTACTACATCTTGCAGAAAAAGCGAAAGCAGAAACTTATGGAAATGCTTATAATTTTCTATGTACTTCATCATCCAAACGCAAGTGTAATAATATATTAAATGTATTAATTTAATGTATTAATTTAATATATTAATTTGTAGTTTTTGAAAATGCTGCTATGGTAAAAGTCGCCTAACAATATGTTAAATATACATACAGCAGAAAACAATATTAATGAAAATAATATTAATGAAAATGGCATAGTTAGATACAGATAATTTACATATAAATTTAAATAAAATTTTATTTTTGTTTCCACATGCACGCATGCACGCACATCTCTTTTTATTGTACTATGTTTTGTTGTAGTACATGGATAATAAGAATTCAAAAGGACAAAATGCAGAAATAATAAAAATGAAACATTGGTAACACATCTGTAATAGAAATACTAATTGGCAATAGAAGTATCAAAAAAAGAAAGATTTTTCAAATAGTCTAGAAATAATAAGAAACACAAACAGTATAAAAGACAAAAGTTTATAATCGAAAATATCACAATACAATGTATTAGGCAACTCAAAAATTGAGCTTGTGCCATTTATAAAAGATAGAAGATTTACAGATGAAAAGTGAAATTAAAATAAAAAAAATTAGAAATATAACTACAGAAAGAGAAATTGGAAGTACAAATATTGGAAAGAACTGGAATTAAAAGAAAACAAGCAAAAGTAACATTTTTAACGATTAATTTCAATTTTAAGTTTTTCATATAAAAGACTGAAATTAATACACCTTATATGTAGGGTGTCCCCGATGAGATTTTTGCCAATGCTTTTTGTAGATGGAACGGACTAAACTGAATCGAAAAGTCCTTTACCATTTTGCAATTTTCGCAATGGTTAACGAAATATTAATTTTTAAAAATTGTCAAATATTGGTCTTCAATAATTTTTTACTCCAATATTATCAATTTTACAAAAAAACAGCAAGAGACAAAAAATTGCTTATTTTTTTCTCTAAAGTTCTCAGAATTTTTTAATGCTGTATTTTCTCAATCATTTAATGTTGGTAAAAATAGTTGTCAATAAGAAAATGCAGTATTAAAAAGTTGATAAAAAATTCTGAAAAGATTCTTAAAATTTTATAAGAAGGAAATAAATTTTTGTTTCTTGTTTTCTCATATAGTAGTATTTGAATTAAAAATTGAGTAAAAAATTATTAAAGACCCATATTTGACAATTTTTAATAATTAATTAATATCTTGTTATTGCGAAAATTGCAAAATGATAAAGGATTTTTCGACTTAGTTTAATTCGTTCTATACAAAGTGTTTGGCAGAAGTCTCGTCGGATACTCTATACTTCATAACACAATTTTAAATTATATTATTCAAAATAAAGCAAGTATTTTGCTTAAAAAACTTAAAATTATAATATTTTGGAATCTTATTGTGTTATATAAACAAAAATATTATAATTTTAAGTTTTTTCTCTACAAAATATTGAGTTCTTATAAATATGTTGTATAAAAATAATAAATATAATTGAAAGTTAGAAGTCAAAAAACGCCAGTTACAAACATGCATGATAATTTTAATAATAAATTAATAAAAAATAGAACATTTCAACTCAACTTTAAGTCATCTTTGGATTATATCTCTTAAACATAACGCCGCTAATTCGAAATATCGCAAATCAATATCTCCAAATGTCGTCGCAAATCAATATCTCCAAATGGTCGTCGTGGATCAAACAAAAGATAACAAGCCGTATTTCAATATTAATTAATGTTCAGTATTAGTTAATGTCCAATAACGGTTATAAAAACTCAAGCTGAAATTAAAGAAATTGTTCGAAAAAGATGTATTTGCTAAAAATCGAGATCAAGCTTACAAAGTCCAGAATGGCCACAGCCAGTTAATAATTGTAAATTAAGGATGAAGTTGAAGATTTTCTTTTTCATATACTAAAATTTTAAAAAAGATTGACATTCTAGAATAATCAAGATATGTCTTGTCAGTTTAACAAACAGTCAAATAATAAAGCGAACTACAGATAACACCGCGGTTAAACATAAAATCAACATCCTACAGTTATTCCTTCAGCAATTCAATGTAAGTGTAATTTAAGTTATCTGTGTCTGTGAGTTCAAATCGTTTGTTTATTTATTAATATATATCATTTCCGACAATAATCTTCTACAATATTATAAAATCTATCTGTATCAAGAATTTCGACATTTTCTCAATCAAAATATGTTGCGCTAATATTTCTATGTAAAAAATATTTACATTATTCTGAGATTTACATATTTCAGATACTTATATATTTAGATACTTATATATATTTTCAGATACTTATATATTTTAAAAAGTAATATAATTTGTGAAAAAATGTTTCTATTTTATGATATCGAAATAATATTAACATGTTCTGTTAAATAATAATTATACTTTAAAATATAATATATGTAACTATTTTATTTATAATATGTAAAAAATATATATTTGAGTTAAATACATATTTTATTAAGAAATAAAATCCTAAAAACTGGTAAAAACATATTTTATTATATCATAATAAATTACATAATATAATTTATAACTTTTTATATAATCTTTTAGCTTCACACATATGAATATCTGTTACTTATTATTAACTTATTTATGTTAACTTATTTATTTATAATTTTATTTCCTTTTTATATTATTCAACATATTCTTTCCAGATTTGATATTCTATTACAAGCTGAAAAAGATAAATATATTTCTTATATGTATATAACATTGAATAATTTATACATTATTTATATCAATAGACAATTACATTTATGTATATAATTCTATATTAATATACATAGAATCTATAAAAATCAAAAAGTTATTTTTATATAAAAACTTATGTTAACGTGACAAAATATGAATTATTTCTGTTCTGAGTTGCCATTAATTTCATGATTAATTCTTTCGTTGATGACATTATATGTTGTTAACATATTATCTCATTGTGTGGGTAAATCCAACTCTGGATCAATATTTAGCACCATATTGTTGCTTCTGGCAATATTATGAAGTACTAGTGTATTATGAAATATTGGTATTATGACATACTGCTGTGGGTAATGATAGACATTATTCTATGTGAATGGTATCGCATCCCAAATACGATTTTTTTTTTCAGATAGCGAATAAGCGTCCTATTTTATTTCATGTGCGAATATGTAATTCATTCTGCAACAATTTGTGGATTCAGCAACAAGATATTTTCCAGGCTATTTTCCAGAACACAGAATATTCCACTGTAAGATACTTGTTGAAACACAATTTAATTTCATATAACACCAGAATGCATTGTAGTCTTCCATTCTTATTCTTAATTATATTAGCATATAATATTAATAATATAGCTTATAATTATATTTAGCATATCAATAATAGATTTATGATTTTTATTTAAATTTAAGTTATAATTTTTTCAGAATTGGCGATTTTTAAAAATTTTATTGCAAACTAAGTATAGCTACCATACTGTAAAAATACTTACTTTGAAAAGTTGTTATAACATTGACATATTTTACACGCTCGTACTTAACTTTTTACAGTGTTGTAATACTGTGTCAGTTGGATATTTTGTGTAAGACACAGTGTTACACGATGTTGGAAAATACCCAGAGTTACAAGGTATGGCTTTAAAAAGTAAGTAGAGTCTCTTAATAATAAATCATTGCCGAACGCCCCATCTTCGAAGTTTGCTCGCAAGCGACTATTATTAAAAATAATGCTATCATGTATTGATCCTTGCCAATGAGTAATTACATTCGTTATCTCTAAATTGCTATTACATACTGTTTGAAGGAAAGTAACTTTTTCTATCACGAAATAATTTAGCATTTCACCTGCAATAATAAAAAATATAAATATAATATAATAATAAATTTATTTTAGATAAATAAAGTAATTAAAATAATATATCCTTATAACTTACTCAATGACTAAACACGCGTGTGTACAATCTATGCAGCTTTGGAAAGTGAGCAACATTATAAAAACGTAATTATTCTTGCTTTATTTCTTGTTCAATACTTGAGCAGTGTAGCAGATAGATTGCCTAGTAATAGTTGTACTGATCCTCTATACTATATAATGCGCAGATGTGCTTATATCAGACAACCCATTATTATAAGGAATGATCTGGTATAAATGCGAAGTGTTAATAATGTTCCGTAGGAGATATTGCATTATTCCTATAAATGATTTTGTATATACTCGCTTTCTTAATAATTAAAAATTTAATTATACAACAATTTTAACATACTGGTTAATAATAAATTCTAAGGCTCGTTTTTACAATATATGATGAATTTCTTGGTTACCTTTAATCTTTAGTAATCATATATTGTGAAATCGAGCTTAACTCTTTTCTTATTTCTTTTAATATTAATAATATTGATTATATTCTTGAGGCTTGAGACTCAACAACCTGATACTGTTCCTCGCCCTGATGAAATGCAAATTCACGAAACGTTGGCATTCCAAGAATGGATCTGGACAGAAACCCGCGAAATGCATAATCTTTATATAGAAAGAACGTGGAAGTCTCAAGAATATTGTACATTGTTTAAATTTCCTTTATTTTCTGTGTTGTTCTTCATTATTTTCATTATCGGAGGATGACAGCACAAGATTAAATAAAGGACCCCAATCTTATGAATTTTGGTTCCCAGTAAAAGTCTGAAAATTTAGTATGTTGTCCTCCTTACTGTCCTGAACAAATGTCTCAATGGTCACAAAGTCCAAAAATGCTTAGGGACCGAATCATGGAGCGATAAAATATGAAAATGCGTGTGTTCACTTGATAATCGGTAAGATAACGATTCACGTGTGTGTGTGTGTATGTGTGTGTGTGTGTGTGTGTGTGTGTGTGTGTGCGTGTGTGTGTGTGTGTGTGTGTGTAATAGGATGTTTCGTTTAAAAAAATCGATTTGATCTTGATCTGACCTTAGTGGCGCCACCTAAGAACAAACTGATAAGATCAGTAAATAGATCATTTTAAACTATACAA
>Ga0157363_1002674_pt1 | contig 15822 bp, 9 predicted proteins | sample AttsexASBM1_FD_111477 | JGI IMG/M metagenome (GOLD analysis project Ga0157363, IMG submission 111477) | Fungus gardens microbial communities from leaf cutter ant in Ribeirão Preto, State of São Paulo, Brazil - Atta sexdens ASBM1 | ecosystem: Host-associated > Fungi > Mycelium > Unclassified ...
AAGCAAAGTTGTACATCTAATAATATAAAAGGCTTGGAAAAGTCGGAATATTATAAGACAGATTCTTCGCACAATTGCTCTTTTGGAAGGAGTCTTCTTGATCCATCGTCCATTCAAATTTAGTATTCATTTTTTTAACAAATTAGTGAGGAGTTTGATTAATTTCGAAAAGTTTGATATAAATCTTTGGTAATATCCGGCTAATCCAAAAAATTATTTGATATTTTTCAGCGTTTTAGACTTTGAAAATTTTCTTACAACCTCTAATTTCTTTGGATCGAGTTTAACTCCATTCTTACTAATTACATGTCCTAAATAAGTGATTCAATTTTCAAGAATTTGCATTTATCGAGCTGCAATTTTAAATCAGCTTTGTAATCGTTCTATCAACAAATTATACTTCCTTTCGTGTTCTTCTAATAAGGCAGCGTAGATAACAATGTCATCTATATATATATACAAATAATTCTTCGCCTTGCAATCCTGATAATAATCCATTAATCGAAAGATAGCGGATGCATTTTTAGGAATGCAGTATGGCTATTTTACATCAACTGTTCACATGTTAAATGTAACTTTATGAAAGTGATGTGATCTTATAGTGAAAAATTTTGTTTCTTTTGGAAGAGAAAGAGTTTAAATAAAAAGATAAAGATATTAGAAAGACAATTGAATATAAGTAAATGTGTATAAAATCTTATTTAATTTCTTATAAATTAGAATAATTTATAATAACTGGATTATGAAAATAAGTATTTGGTGGTTTTAATATTGTTAAATTAGATTAATCTATCAAAAGACTGTGCTGATATGTGTGCATGTACAGATATACGTCACGCGGAGTAGTTCTCGACGCATGCGTATAATCAATTACAAAATTGGGGATTACTTTTTTAAACAAGTTAGCAGTCTAATAATATATATCAATAGAAGTCTGTGGCATCACAAACAAGAATCTTGACAGCAAACCAATGTCGCTTCTTTTACTCTTATTATTCGCTTTTCTCACAGCTAGTTTCACAACAACATCACCAACAGCAGAACCAATGAATCATGAATCGAGTCGGTTTTTGCTGATCTCTATTTATAGGATTTCTAGGTATACTCAGGTCCTGATGTAAAACTTCATTTGAAATAAACTATGCTGCTGTTAGTTTATTTCTCAGCATTTTCGATTAGAATCTTTGTATGATCTCGATGTTAGAGTGGGACGCCGTTCCCAGGAGTTGAATGGCCGTGTGGTATAATGTTCGCAGCAACAAAATTAATGACGAACGTCACTGGTCGCGACACCGAAATCGTTATCATGTCCTAATTATTTTTTTTATTTTCTAAAAACTGCCGCGGAGAGATAAGGATATTGGGCTCCTTGCGATGGTTTTTACATGTTTGAGAAGGAATCGAGCGGAAAACCTCTTTTCCTCCCATCAAAAATGAGTCGCCTCTGCGCGACAGATTGATTCATGCAATAGAAATAAAAAGAAAATAAAGAGGGAAAGCACGCGTTAGTGTGTTTTATTAAGAGAAAAAAAAAAGAAAGCGGAAAAATAATTAAAATAAAATAAATAAACAAGCAAAAAGAAAGCAACAAACTCGAGCTCAGCAGTTCGACGGGAGCAGGACCATTCTTATCGCGCGAGTCATTGCTTTAATATGAATAATACGCGGCAGGGCTCGGTAAGCGGGACGCGGCACTAGAGAATCCTAGTGTTTAGCGGGCACCGAGTGATATTCGAGGGTCTCCTGCAACCGGGGATCAGAGGAAAAGTCACCTCGTAATGTCTGCTTGCGATCTGCTTTTCTAATACAGCGCATTTTGGGGCTCCTGTGAACATTTCTGGAGCTGTATTACCGCGATAATTATAAACGAATTAACGCTCGTGAATGAGAATGCACGATAGTCAGTGAAACAGATAGGTCGCTTTAATTATTCGCAACGCGAATATGTACTAGGGGGAGGGAAATGATACGTCACTCTGGGCCTTTCTTTTGCAGGCGCAGTCCAGGAGAGTAGGACAAGCGAAGAGGTAAGGCAAGGCAGGGCGCTCGGTAGGAGCGGTTACTCCCTGCTCGGACGGCAATCGTACTCGGTGGCGATTCCGCGGCAACCTGGGGCAGGCCTAGAGACACTAGGAAGACCTTACAGGCCGATGCGGATATAAGGGATAGGTGTAATGTGGGAGTATCTAGGTAGCCGGAGGTCGTCGCTCGAGGGAGGTCGGGATTGAGATTTTTTTTCTTCATAGAGCATCGTCGATTCAAGTTAACGCCACTAATTCCGTGCAATGCACTCCCGCATTTTACATGAACTGGACAACACAAACGGCACAATACACTTTAGTGCGCGGTCGAATTATAATCTATAATTATGTCGTATGTATGGATAGGTCACCAAGATAAGAAAGTAGATCCGACATTGGCTTGATCGACAAAGTTTATTCGCACGAGAAAAAAGAATAACATAATATAAGAATATAAAATAAATAAGAACGCGAGATTATCAAATCTATGCGAATTGATACTCAACTGATTCTATTCACTCCAATTAGCGTGTGATCGGTACGGTCTAAGGACATCCCGAAGAAAGTATCGCGTACTCGGAATCGACCAGAAAATTATTGGGTTGTTCGGAAAGTTCGTGCCGATGTTGAAGAAAAATTGAAACGCAGAAAATTCAAATTTTAGTATACATTTATTAAATTATATAGGTTAGTCAGCACGAACTTTCCGGACAACCCAATATAATGTACGTGTGTCTGTATCTGTCAGTGATCGTTCGTTGATCGACTCTTTTATCTCTCACCATCGCTTCTCCTCTTGCTCGTGTCTTTCTAAAAATTTCTCTATCCAATAAATATTATTATTCATGTTTATCGCTCGCCGTCATTAACTTTTAAATTTTAAATTATTGTTACGTCCAAAGGACTCCACAATTCTTTTCTTTCGTGGGAAAATTACAACGACTCCTTTTTAGCGTAATTAAGGAATAAATAAATTTTTATTAAATATATAGCAAACCAAATACTGATAAAACAGTTAAAATTTAATTTTTCTAGCGACAAATCAATTTAATCAATAGGACTCTAGAGTTAGCCAAGTCACAAGGGGCAGAAGATCAATCGTTGCCCAATAAATCTTTTACATTAAAGCTTTGTTTATCAATATTTGACATTGCTCGCGCGCTTCCGGAATTAGATAAGACTAATTATAACCATTCAGCAATCTGATTCCTTCAAGGGTCTAATTCTTAGAAGACGCTAGGTTAATGACCTACTGCCAAAAAGGAAGAGCATATCATCCCTGTGAATATAAATACGAGAGCTCTTTGAGAGTTTCATCCAGTTATTCATTCAGTCACACTGTCAGTTAATTAAATAGTTAGTGTACACCACCGGTTACGGTGAGGTGTGTGAAGATCCTCAAATCGATCATAACACCTTAAACCGATTTCTCTTAATCGACTTCTTCGAGGGCTAGCACTACCAGCCGTCTTCCAATTTATTTACCTGAGGGATTCATCGTAATTCTCCGCTCAACCGCAGAGATAAATAATTGATATCCCAACACATTGAAACATTTTTTTAATACGGAACATCACAGAAATTTCTGCTTTTCTTCCCTCATTCAGTTCCTGATCCCTCTCATAACACCATTTCATATTTGCTCGAACCGATTAATTATATTATTTGGAGTAGGTGATTTCGTTTCTTCTAATCACCCGAAGCGGTAAAGCGTTTCGAGTAATTACATTTCTCATTTCATAAATAATCGTGATAAGATTCTTTTACTATAGATTTGTAGATGATATAATTATGGCCATACCTTCAGATAAAGTCCAAGAAGTTTTAAATAAATTCAATTCTTATCACAATTGTTGTGTGTTTGTGACGCTGGTGTCACTTTGTCTGGAAGGCTCATACGCCAAAGCGGCGTGTAATAACAACGATTCTCTTTGTTGTAATGATTCGACCTTTATTGTTAAGTCGAATTTAAGATGTATTTAAAGCGAAGCTTGTAGAGCGATAACTTGTGCATTCATTAAGATGCGTGCACCGATAATTCGTTTACTTAATCGATGTCGAGTGGTTTCCTACAGTATATTGCGCGCGGTAGCGAGGCCGGCAAATCTCGGAAACTCGCGGACACTACTACCTATCTTCGCGGTGTGTGTACCGAGAACGTTAGGTAACAAAATGCAGCGGTAATACACGACAGAACGTCGAGGTGGTTCGCATTTCAGCTTCGGGATAAGAAGCGTTACAACGAATAGATAATCCGTATTGATCGGGATCGGGAAGCGAACTGATTTCTCGCATGCGGAATGCATGCGCGATCGTCACCTTTTCGAGTGTCGCGCACAGGGGAGTCGCGTGCCATCTGAGATAACAGCGTGATTAGAACGAGATATACGCATGTTTTGAACGATGACGGCTCTATGAGCGTCTGTTTACTCACCGTCGCTGAGAATACTTCAAATCAATGATTATTCCGGAACAATAATAGAATTCATTACTTGTAAAATTGGTAACAATAGAATTAATTTTTTAGATACTACCATTATAGTTGAAAACAACATTATAAAGTTTGATTTATATTATAAGCCAACTTTTTTCGAGGAGATATTCAATTATCACTCTCAGCACCCGCTTTCGCATAAAAAAGGCCCAATTTTTGAAATGGTTAACAAAGTTATATTAATTTCATATCCAGATTTTCATAAGAGAAATTTCGATGTCATTATTAAGATTCTTTTAGATAATGATTATCCTTTAAAATTTATTTTTGATACTGTACGACTAAGAATTAAGACATTAAGAAATATAATATAATAATAAAAAACCATCTGAAAATGCTGAGGATAAAATTATATAGTTTACAATTCTGTATATAGGTTCATTTTCAGAAAAATTTAAAAACATTACAAGTAATTCTATTGTAAAGTTTTCATATTTCAGTTTTAATAAGTTGTGCACAATGATCAAACATATAAAGATTCGATTCTTACATATATGAGAAAGAATGTAGTATATAGAATCATGTAATGATTGTGACACTTCTTGTTCTAGAACAGACCAGCAAACAATTAAAGACAAGGATATCTAAACCGATTAACTCTGTGCTATCTGAACATAGAAGGTCACACAATCATAATTTCAATTGGGATAAAATGGAAATATTATACTAGATAATGAGAGAAATTATAGCAAGCGACTGATTTCCGATAAATATAAAACGATAAAAGAACGGAATCAATTTAAACACGGAATTATTGAGTCCTTGTTATGATTATTTTTTAATTTGACACATTATTATGTATAGCGACAACAATGACTTTATAAACGTTCATGTATATTTGTATTAGTGTAACTTGAGACTCGCAACCGCTAAGATCGAGGTTTTAGTTTTGATATTGATCGATATTTTTATAGTAGTCGTTATCATAGTGAATATATTAGTAACACAATTTTGTCGAGGCTTCAAACAGTATAATCTATGTATATTATCTATGTATATAATCTATATACATTATCTCTGCATGCGTGCTTTCTGAGACATCTGAGCAATCTGTCATTTTAATTAAATATAATTTATATTAGGTGTGAGAAAAAGTTCGTGGCGTTTTTTTAATACCATCTAATAGGAAAAATGCCACTTTTCCCCATACCTAATATTTACTCATTCAGTGTTCTCATTAAGGTCTCGATCCCCAAGAGATCATACAGCGTATCAATTAGCCATGGATAATAATTGGGAAATAACCGAGGATTCCACGTGTATTTTCGAATGTAAATGATGTCAAGCTGAAGAAGGCTAGAATTTAGTCGAAACGTACTTGTATTCAATTATGTTTTAAATATATTCCAACATTCGTCCAGTAATTTAAGTGCACTGATTACAGCGCGGATTCCTAATTGCCCTAGATTAAGTTATGGTTTATTAATTACATTTCCTCTCTCTCCCTATATTACGATAAAACGCTTCCCTTAATTCTTGAAGCGGTAAAGCGCTTCGAGCGCTTCGAACAATTACATTTCCTCTCCTTCCCTATCACGAGGCGATAAAGCGCTTTCCTTGATTATTCGAAATGGTAAAGCGCTTCGAGCGATTACACTCTCTCTCTCTCTTTTTTCCTTCGGATTATTTAGAGCAGTCAAACGCTTTGAATAATTCCCTCCTTCTCGGTCTCTATTATCTAGAAACGGTAAGGCGCCTCTAATCTTTCAAATCAATTATTTATTGGTATTTTTTCCCTTCCTTTTCCTTCTTCTTCACTTATCCCAAAATGTACATATTCTTATCAAATTAAAAAGGAGAAATTTCTAACATAGATGGTGAAACGAAATCGCCATCGGGCAGGTCGCAAGAAGAGAGTGAAAATCGAAGTGCTTAAGAAAAAGGGGATCTCGATAATTGTAAAAATCCAGTCGGGAATTTTCAGAAGAGGCCTGCGTTCGATTGAACAAGGCCCATAAGACTCCAGTTATTGGGCAGGAACTTCCTCAGTGATCAGTGGTGACTAAGGACGAATCTCCCTCTCCTCCATCCTAAACCTAGAATTTCCTTCCCCTTCTTATTCTCCTACTTTGATAAACTCTCCACATCCTGTAATTTCTTCTCTCTCTTTGTTCTCCGTCCCTTCTGAGGATAAAATCTCTCGAAGAGATTTTTCAATCTCTTGAATCGCTCGCCGAGTTTGCGAGGTCCTCCCTTCTTTGACCACATCACCTCGTCCCACATGAAATCCCGCATAAACAGAAAACCTAATTATTAGTTTAATCTTAGCATTCTATTGTTAGAGCGTATACAGCAACATACATACATATAGATACATACACATATATATATATATATATATATATATATATATATATATCAAAGTAGATAAATGTAACCAATTATTTTTGTAAAACCAATAAGACAGTAATTTTCATTTATTTCGGCGCCCCTTCCGATTCGTTCCACTTTCCCAAAGATTGTACTGGTCAAAAGAATTAAGATTTCTTGACCTAAAAAGAAGACCGATGGACACACTGTCACAGGTTGGATAATAGCGTCACATATCGGCGTTGACTCACATCTGTGACCCATTAAAGTGCTTTCGACTTGTGGCACGCGCCTTCGGAGCGATAATCATAAGAGTGGAATCTGTTGCGTTCTTCTCTAGTCCCTCTTCTTAATTCCTTCTTCCATTCAAGACAAAGAATCCTGGGGCTTGGACGTAACATTATTATAATGCATGACAATAATTATGTTTCTGTAGAGTTACAGCACAGATTAATAAAATACAATTTTCCCCTGCGTTCCGAATTGTCATTTACCTAGCTTTTACCTTATACCTCCAATATAAAGACCAGGATGAAAAAAAACTAGAAAAAGAAATTTATTTATTTCTTTTTATTAATTAATTAATTAATTAATTTATTTATTTATTTATTTATTTAAATGCCTATCGTTGTTATTTTCACAGCCAATGTATTCGTATGTGATTGCTACGTGTCCCTCGAGTGTATGTGTCTGTGTGTTTATATCACGACTGCTTTTGCGGATCTACTTATCTATGTCGATGCAATCGCCACAATACAAAAGCACTTCGTAGCACAGTTAATAACGAAAGATTAAAAATGAGTGAAATAAGAGAAAAGAAAAAAATAAAAAATAAACTAAGAATAGAAAAATTTCATTCATAAGAAAATTTCATTCAAAAGAAAAATTTTCTATACCCTATTAGATTCCCGGTGCAGGGATTATCACAAAAAAATTTTATTTTCGTAAAATAAACAGTACAGCGCGCGACAAAAAAAAAGAAAAGAAAAGAACAAATCGAGAAGATATCGATGAGATACAATCTGGATTTTGACGTATTTTACAATTTTGCGGTAAATGCTTCTTTCTCACTCGAAGATCGTTAATGATTGAAGAACTCTCGATCTACAAAATATTATACAAAAGTTGACTTAACGAAGTACGTAATAAAAGTACTTTTAATGAAGTGTGCGCTTCTGCGAAAATCTCTCGCTTATACTGTTACGATTTTCGGTGGAAATTGGCCTTGGAATAGTGGCTCGCGTTTTTATATGTTAGTATTATTTTTTAAAAAATTCTAGAATGTTCCTTCTTAACGATTTTCATTATCTTTTGTAACTCGTAAAGTATGAACATTACGCATGATACAAATTGGAAATTGAAAGAAAATTGCAACAAATTGAAAATTTAACAGAATTTATGTCTAAATATCTAACGAAACACAAAGCTATAAAGTATCTTTTATTTATCGATGCAATAAAGTATCTTTTATGTATGTACTAATATTTAACGCAATATATAACTATGTCTTTTGATATATCTTAATCTTAATGAAAATATATATTATCACCGTACAATTTCTCTTAATACTAAAGATGCAAACATATTAGAGGTTTATGAATATTTTGAATTTTTCTTGGAGCTTCCTTTCTGCTGTGAATATTTGTAACAAAATATAAGAATACATATATATGAATATTTAGTACTAATTAGTAAAGACGTGGATGAAAGGAACATAATTAATTTCATTTTATCCAATCTACTCATTTAGATTTTAGTTAAAATCTCACGTTCCTATGCGCAATTTTATAAGTTTTATTAAATTTTATAAGTTTTATTAAATATGGTTAGAAAGATTGCTATATCTAAATTCAGACTTTATCAAATTTGAGAGAAAAGAATTTGTTCAGATACCCTTTTTGGCATCTGGCATGGGAATCTCCATTAACTCTTGTGTACACCGATGCCTTGATTGCAGGCAACGCGATGTTATTACAATTATTTATTAGTCATTTATGGAATTTGAATTATTTAATTCATATAATAATTTTTTTATATTCATCTTGTTAGGGAATTGGAGAATCTCCGTTTGCATAAGCGGCGGCATGCCTCGTAGATACCTGTTGGCACTGTTTAATCATCATTTTCTTAATTATTCGCGGAGATTTTAATGCCTATTAATTATTTTTCCCCGCAGGCGCACTAACGCAGGTTTCACGCGGCGAGCGCGTAATGCTTCGATTTCGCATCACCCACTGGATATATCGTTACTATGGTACAATGATTTCGGCATCGCGACCGGTACTGAGGTTATCGTTGCCATAGCAACGATATTCGCATCGCGGCTAGTGATGTTCGTTAGTTTTGTTGTGACAGACGTTACAGGGTTTAGATTTAAGAATAATTTTATATAATAAAGGGATTCCATTTGAAATTTTTAAGTTGAGGCCATCCTCTTGGGGAGACAACTTCCACGATCCCCTTAAAAGAGTAGCGCCTTAAAATGATTAAATACGTATTTCATGATTTTTCACAATTCTGAATCGTTTTCAAAATATAGGAACGGTAACAGACTTTATAGACATTCTATGTACGCATATATATATATATATATATATATGTGCGTGCGTGCGTGTGTGTGCAAGTAACAATAAATCTTTCGTACAGGGATAAAAACTGGACTAAACTGAGAAGAAAAATCCTGTATCTCATTTTGCAATTTTCGTAATAGTTAACAAGATATTAATTGCTAACAATTACCGAAAATGGTCTTCAATAATTTTTTACTCAAATTATCAATTTTATAGAAAAATTGCAAGAGATAAAAATTTATTTTCTTCTCATAAAGCTTTAAGAACTTTTTAATATCGTATTTTCTCATGTTGGTGAAAATAAGAAAATGCAGTAAAAAATTTGATAAAAATTCTAAAAAAAATTTTCTATCTCTGTGTGATGAAATATTTGACGATTATTTTGAAACATCCTTGCATATATAAATATATACAGGGTGTACCAAGATTAAGAGCCGGCACATATTCCTTATGAAAAACTAAATCGAAAATGTTAAGCAAAATCTTAAGGCATCAATAGTTTTCAAACGGTGAGTATTTGAAAAAATCGACCACAGAGCGCTGTCAGGAGCGGCGCAACCTAATGGTCGGTCGCGCGAACGCTTTGACGGACGTATCAACAGCACGGTACCGAACGAATGTTGCAAAGTTTCATGAAATTTCTATATTAACTATTGCTAAATAAATAATTCATATTTAGAAAAAACACTTTGTATAGAATATCTATATAGTCTATTATCCCTATTTACAAGATGGCATCAAATTTCAGCCTCACTCCTGAGCAGATAAAGTGGAGTCGAAAATTCTTCTAGTTTGCAGTTTGCATAATAGTTAACAAGATATTAACGTTTAAAGATAGTCGAATACGAGCGCCCGTCCGATCTACTATTGCCGAAGGTATGGCCCATCGATAGCACGGCGCGCGGGCCGCGAGGAACAGGTATGGTCTAACAGGCACGCCGCGCCGTGAGCTTAGAGGCTCGCGTGCAGAGCGCTTGTCCCATTCCTCGCGCGTCATGCGATGACCGTACCGTCAGCAATAGTAGGTCGGACGAATGCGTATTCGATTTTACGTGCAGGCAAGCAATGGGTCCTCCTCAATCCATTTATTGATATAATTATTATTGATATAATTATTATTCAGGAATTCTCGAACAGTGCGGCTGAAATGTGCTGGAGCTCCATCATGCATGAACTATATTTCGTTGCGTTCTATAGAGGAACGTTTTCTAATATTAGAGGGAGTTGCGTTTCCAAAAATTGTCTGTAATCGTTACCATTAAGTGTAGATGGGAGAAAAATTGGTCTAAGAAGAAAATGTTCAATAATATCAGCCCATATATTGTATGAAAAGATCCTGTTTTCCTTAATCAACGATGGACCAAACTGAAAGTATTTTTAGCAAAGGCATCGTCAGACATTTTTAGCATCGTCTTTAAGGGAAGATTTGTTGATAGAAAGTTAAGCTTCTCTGTACTTTCCATTAGCATATATGTAATGTCTATGAATATCTGCTAATTCAATATTAAAATAAGCTGCCATGAATTGATGAATCACTTCATTTTTAAATATTAAATAAAGATTGATTCCAATTCCATACAGAGCTATCTAATAACTCTTTATTTACTTTAGAAAGTGAATAGAAGTATTCTTCGTCTTGTTGAAACAGATGAAGGATAGGAGAACATCTTCTAATAACGCGCAAGTGTATTAAGCAAGAAGTACGTATTGCCATTAAGAATTAAAAAATGTAGTCAAATTAAATAGTTACCCAAAATATCATACATTTAACGGTGTTGAAACTGCATAGTTTGTATCCACCTAGAATTTATTGGAGACGAGTAATGCATGTTATGTCGATTCACAGCTCCAATACTATTAAATGTAGCTTTATCTGAAAAAAGTATTTTTGGTAGGAATGCATCATCCTGAATCGATTTTTCTTGTATCGAATTACACAAATTCACTCTTTGGATAAAATCGTTTTTAGTTATTTCTTGTAAAGAGATATGATATAGGTTTTATTATTACGTAAAGTCCTTGAAATAGAAAATTTATTCGATACTACTATCTCTATTTAATTGTCTAGTAGACAAATTTGGATTTATTACAATTGTTGCCAAAACATTGATAACATTGTTATTATTTGTTGCAGGATGTATTCTTTCTTGTTTTGCCAGGTGAAAAGAGTTGTGTCCTCGAAGACTTCCATACGCTTAAAGGCCATATGCGATTTCGCTGCTCTCTCTCTCTGGATACTCTACATAAAGTTCAGCAATGTCTTGGCACTCACCTAATATCAACAACAATCTACGGAATCGTTAATTACGTCTATTCTTACGCAAAACTTTCTCGATGTGATCCCAGACAGCAAAGCGTATCTCAGCAAAATTACATAAATCTGTGATTGCTTATGATGTTGGCAACTTGCCATAGATTTGTCTTCAACGATTTCGAATATACAACATTGTTGCAACATGCGGGCAACAATGTATATGTATTGCCAACAGTTTAATAGCAAGATAGCTACATCAATGTTATCTTGTGTTGTCGGCAATATGAAAGCATTGCATGATGCTGCATATTACTACAACATCATGACATTATGACAACATCATAATAGTAGTATGAATTTTAATGATGATGATTTTAAAATTGTCGGCAAACTGCTAGCAAATTGCTACTCAAAGTTATCATGAAAGCATCAAGTTGTCAACAAATAACGACTTGTTGCAATTCTGATAGCAACACATACTTAATAAGCAACATGTCAACAACAAGATAGATGTTGCTATCTGGGAGTTTGCGAAATATTGAAGACTGACTAACAATAACTTTATTTAAATACATACCAAGCAGAACCTTCACAGTTCGGCATCAAGGACACGTTTATTGATATGAAAATTAAGCATGTTGTGTCATCTCTGCTCGGGGGTATGTATGTAAATTATTCGTATCCATTCCTCAAAATTTCTGAATTTTTCATTAAGATCACATGAAGGTCATGGTATTGTATTATAGGCCATTGGATTCGTCTTGACTTCAGCTATCATGTTATAGTTATAAAAATATGTAGTCCTATATAAAAAAAATATCAATGACTTTGAGGTTTTTAAAATATGACCTTAAGAAAGAAATAATTCCCAAAATAATGTCCCTTCAAGCCAAATAATTCTTCTTTAGGCATTTTCGCGTATCATTAACAATAACAGAGATATTGCCTTGTTACTGGCAAATAGAGTTACTGGGACACTATGTATATATGGGGCGTTCTCTATGAAGCGGACTCCCCTGCCCAGAATAATTTTGAAAAAAATGAGATTTTCGACGGTTCAAATTAAAGCTTGTGACATTTACTTTCAAAAGCTATCTAACTTTTTGCTGAATTCAATATGGCGTATCCAAGATATTCAGATGGCGTATTCAGATGGTGGTCGATTTCACAGTAGTCTTAGCAAAATTCAACTACTTCGCAAACTATTCAGCAATGCATGGTGGAAAATAACCCGACCAGAAATTATCATTATTTGGAAAATTATATTTGAGTAGAATAATTACCAAATAAACATAGATAGACCTTAATTCTCTTTTCAAGGTCAAATGAGGAAATTTGTGTCTTTAACGTAATCTCTATTTTTATCTCTAGAAATGAAATGAACGAGAAATTTTACGTTCAAAACTGTAATTTGGTCATCGATTTTAGCAACTTAAAGATCAACCCAAGATTAAATCTTATTTTACATTCGTCGATTGATGGGAAACGGGATGTGACGGACTTGTGATTAAAGACGCTAATGGCAAAAAATTTTTCATGAATCAATTCTTATATTTTCGTATTTTTGCTTTCTGAAAATAAATATCATTACAAAATTTGACGGTCGGATATATCTTGGCCGTTTGTGACGTCCGGCAAAAACAAACCTACCATCACTTTAAAGTACATACTATAGCTAGAAGCCGCATGACTTATAACTGCATAACTGATCGAGCACGATCTCCTTACAACGAATCACGTGCCAACCGCGTGAATCGCTATTACAACTCTTTTAAATAAGTGTTAAAGAAAAGAAATCATATTTATTTCAAAAGTACGACTACCAATAAGGAAGGAGGACTTCTCCTCTTTAACTACCAAATAATAATAATTAAAGTAATTGTTTATTACAAGAATCACGTAACTGCGCCACAAAATATTCCATAAGATACACGCAGGATTTCCGCAAACTAATCGTTAAGACCAAGCAAAAACAGAAAAACGGCTAGCTTTATATTTTATCATCAATAATTATTATCAATTACTGGAATTGAGCACGGAATACTCGAAGTCCCACGAGCAATTCAATTTATAGATACGCGAAACGCATACATAAAAATAGCACGCTCTATAGGAGACAATTGCAAGCGCATTTCAATTGTTATAAGGACATCAAACGACGAAGTCAAACTTGGAGATTCACCTCATATCCATGGAATAGTAATCGTTAAAATTTAGCGAGTAATTGACAATTGAAAATCTGTAGAATATTCTAGAATCATGCTCGAAATTACCCCTCTTATAGCGAGACATTACTCCTTTGGAGTAATAAACTTTGGAATATAAACTGAGATCACGCGAGTTCATTCCTTATCCTTCTCTTTTCCTTCTCTTCAGATTATTCGCTTATTCTCGATTCAATTATTCTTACATTATTTCTCCAACAATAGCACATGTTACGACACTTTAAAATTTTCGGTCTTAGTAAAGCGGTTAAGTTCCGATGGGTAATTTAGAATTATCGCGACACCGCAGTTTCCGTACTTATGAAATTCTCATTACTTGTAATTTTGCTATACTTATAAATTTCGCGTAACTTACAATTTGTACTTATAATCTTCTTACACATAATTTCTGTACTTGTAAATTTCTCGTTACTCGTAGATTTCTGTATATCTGTAATTTCTGTATATCTGTAATTTCTTTTGATAATTCGATTCTGTCCTTCAAGCTCAGGGGAGGGAGGGACTTGCGCTTTCTCTCTCTTGTAACAATAAATTATAACGTTATTATCACATCTAACAATCTAGTCAATATTTATGTATCCTATCGCGAAAAGAACAGTTGTTGTGCGAGTGCGGGACACTCTCTCGAACAGTTCACGAACACGTATCTAGCCTAGAGAACCTCTCGATGTAGAGCTCTCTCCACAGGGTGCCCTTCGCCTTCCTTTCTTCCGCTTTGGCATGCCTTCACTCAGGGCTGTTCCAGGACACCTCCGTAATTACTAGATCTGGACGCCCGAAGGCAAGCGCCCAGATCTAATAATTACGAAGGTATCCTGGAACAGTCCTGAGTGAAGGCCACATCTCCACTTTTCTCATAATCAGTCCCGTGCCTCCTCGAATAGAGACATTTTCTCTTCTAATAAGGGAGAAATCGTCTCCCCTTACTCCGTACCCTCTATTCAATTACATTATTTTTTTTTATATTACGCTAATTCTCTCTCGGGCATCCCTTCAATTCTTTACAATCGTAAATGCCCAGATCAAGACGCGGAGAGTGGAAGCGCCAACTGAGGAAGCTGATGAAAACCTTGCATCAGCACGAGATTTCGATTCCAGCGTGCTCGAACTTGTGTCAGCCCCCCCTCCCTCGAGCCACCATCTCGCACGATTCCTCCGAACGTATACCCTATTGAATCGAGCCGACAACGGAATCTATCGCCTGAATATCGTGGGAGGTCAACCGTCTCCTCCGCCGATCACGTCGAAGCTCCGGTGAGGATCCCCACGAAACCGATCAAGATCACCGGAAAGCCTCGCGTCACTCGTATCGAAGTCACCAACTTAAAAATAAAGATCATAAAATGAATCATCGCTTCTTCGTTATTATTTCTCTTTCCCTTCCCGGTTTCCCCAAGAAGCTCTAAGGAACGATAACGCTCGCACGCCTCCTGGCGAGGGCGACCAGTTCATACTCTTATATAGAGCGCCTCTGATAGATTTCCTAAAAGAATCCGGGAACGGTCGCGTAAAATTCACATCCATCTCAGCTGCCGAATCTACTACGATCGCTCATCAAAGTCGAAGCTCTACACGCCCCTCTCCTCTCCGCAGACCTCGGTCGCCGTCCATCAAATTAGGGCAGGATGTGACACCGCCATTTTGAAAAATCCGCCAAAAATCTCTTTTTTGGCGGAATGTAAATTTTTGTAAATATTAATTTTTGAAAATAAAATCTGAAACAAAAAAATAAAGCTTTTTACATTCTCTTCAAAGTCATAAATTATCTTGATCAAAAAGTTCCCGGAATTCATTCAGAAAATTCAAAATATAAGTTTTATTCATCAAAAGTATTAGGTGTACAAAAAAGTTCTGAGCTTTTTTTTGTAAAATTCAATCTTTATTCGTATGTAATCGTACGGAAATGGCTTGCTGCGTAACGCCAAGCTGTTCTGCAAGCTCCTTTTCA
>Ga0157363_1002675_pt1 | contig 15820 bp, 14 predicted proteins | sample AttsexASBM1_FD_111477 | JGI IMG/M metagenome (GOLD analysis project Ga0157363, IMG submission 111477) | Fungus gardens microbial communities from leaf cutter ant in Ribeirão Preto, State of São Paulo, Brazil - Atta sexdens ASBM1 | ecosystem: Host-associated > Fungi > Mycelium > Unclassified ...
AACATTAAAACCCGGCAAAAGGCTACCCCGATCGGCCCAGCCATGGCAACATAAACCCTCATCTGAGCCGATGATTTATGAAAAAAAATGAGAAGCTATTCACATGCAGAAGCCAAAAATTAAAATTCAACTTCATAGAACAGTAATTGTTTTAGCTTGCTTGGCCTTAATGGTGATATTGATGCAGGGGGCATCTTGGTTTAGTTCAAGTCGCCAGAAAGTCGAAACATCACAAGCTGCAGAGTTGTCTCAGGGCTTAGCAAATCAAGTCGCCTATAGTTTACTGCCCTATTTCACTCAAACTGAGATTGATCTCCCCGCTGTCACGGGGATACTCCACCATTTGGCGCAACAACCTCGGGTGATCGATGTCTCGCTCTATGATGTCGATGGCTCTCCGTTAGCCCACAGCGGTCAATCGATGAGTGTCCGCGATAGGTTAGGCTTAACCGGTGACCGTGCAGGCAGTTATTCCACCCGTCAAATCGTCGTACCTCTCCAAACCCGTGACGGCCCGCAAGGTTACTTAAGATTAACGTTAGATACTCACACCTTAGCCAGCGAAGCTCGCCATGTGGATAACACCACAAACTTACTTCGCCTAATGCTGTTATTGTCACTCGCGATTGGTATTATTTTGGCAAGAACGCTATTACAAGATCAACGGACTCACTGGCAACAGTCACCCTATTTGCTGACTGCACACCGCCCTATCCCCCCAAAGCGTGACGGGGAGAAAAAGCACTCGTAACCGCTGCCCTACACTAATAATACCTGTAATGCGCTGAGGCTAGGCACTTGCCAGTCAGGCTTAATGGTTTCGGGAAGAGTTTTATCACCATGATCCAACCAACAGGTTTTCATTCCCGCATTAATGCCCCCCGCGATATCCGACTCCGGGGTATCGCCGACCATGAGTGTACGCTCAGGCTGGCAGCCATCCAGTTGTGCTAAGGTATGCTGGAAAATTTCAGGGGCTGGTTTAGCCAGGCCAAATTGCTCTGAAATAGTCAGGACTTGGAAATAATCACCAAAACCGGTACTGGCTAAACGTGCATGCAGTAAATCTGTAAAACCATTGGTGATGATACCAATACGTACGTGAGGAGCAATAGCGTCTAATAACGTTTTGGCCCCGGGGAGAGGCTGGCAAATATCCGCCATTGAGGTTAAAAATTGTTGATTCAACGTAGTTGCTGGAATATTCAACCGTTTTGCCCACGAATCGAAGCGACGAGTCTTAAGCTGTTCCGCATCAATTTCATGTTGTTGGTAGGCAGTCCATAACGGCTTATTCAGTGCCTGGTATTGCTGATAATCGTCAGGACTGAAGGTAACACCGTGCTGCGCAAACATCTTGTTTAGCCCTTTATAGGCATCAAATTCAAACAGTGTCTCATCAGCATCAAAAAGGATGCAGTCGAATTGTTTTATCAGCATAGTGCCTCAGAAAGTTGATTACAGGGTCAACGCCATGATCAGCGCATCCTCACGCCCAGTTGCGCAGGGATAATAGTTAGGCCGTCTTGAGACTTCATTAAAGTCTAGAGACTCATATAGGCCAATAGCGGCTAGGTTTGAGGCGCGAACTTCGAGCCATAGCATCATCACGTCGCGTTCCACCAGTTTATCGCTTAATGAGGTGATAAGCTGACGTGCGATGCCGCGACGTTGGAAGGCAGGCGCAACCGCTACGTTAAATAATGAGGCCTCATCGAGGACAACTTGGCAAATTGCGAAACCGGCAAGTTTGCCTTCGTAATCAGCACGAAGATTAAGGAAACGCTCACCTTGGTTTGCTTGGAAGGTTGCCTCACTCCAAGGGTGTGAGTGGCATTGCGTTTCGATAGCGAAAGCAGGCTGCCAATCGTCGGGGAGAAGCTCAGAGATTATCGTCATAGTCACAAAATTGCTGCCATAAAGTACGTTTGGCCTCAGCCGTATTAACTAAGGTAGTAAAGGATGGAGAGTGGAGTTGCTGGTCAGCATAACGACGTTGCGGTTCATGGCCCACAAACCAGAGTAAACAGGATAACGTCTGAGGAAGCAAAGAGACCTGCTCTATCCCGATAAACAGCACGTAAGCCGTTTCAATCGCGACACTACGCAATACATCATCAATAAAAGGATGGTGGATCTCATCACGCTGTAACCCGACAATCACTAATTGGGTCGTCGGTTTAATAGCCAGCGCAACCTCGCCATGTAAGACCTCTGGCCGCCGTAAACGGTACTGGTCGATCCCCATTTCTGCTAATAACCAGTCTCGTCTCTCAGTCATTTTCATCCACTCAACAAATGCTTACGCTGCTATGCTAGCAAAACCATCGAACCCACGCCAATAAACCTCTATAATCGCCCCACTTATGAAAGAGGAGTTACCATGTCTGCTTATATGCCGGCCAGCGAAGTCTTGTTGCGCCACGAGGAAGAGTTCGAACATCGCCATATTATTTTTGCGGGTGATCTGCAGGATATGTTGCCAGCACACTTAACCACAGCCTCTACCCGTGTTTTTACACAGCAATTTCACCACTGGCAAGCGCTAAGTCAGCCATTAGGTGAACGCGCGCAATATGGGCTTTATGCGACGGCTGAACAGTTAGCAGGCTGCGATACCCTCGTTTATTATTGGCCTAAAAATAAGCCCGAAGCCGCTTTCCAGCTTGCCAACTTACTCGCTTTATTACCCATTGGAAGCGACCTTTTTGTGGTAGGTGAGAACCGCAGCGGTGTTCGTAGCGCAGAAAATATTATTGAGCCGTTTGGTACTCTTGAGAAGATCGATAGCGCGCGACGTTGCGGCCTTTACCATGGCCGTCTTGACCAGCAAGCCACTTTCGACCTCGATAGTTACTACGATGCTTATCAGCTCGATCAACTCACCGTTAAAACGCTACCAGGCGTCTTTAGCCGTGATGGGTTGGATAATGGTAGTGCACTATTACTTTCAACATTGACGCCTCATACTAAAGGAAAAGTGCTCGATATGGGCTGTGGCGCAGGCGTGCTAGCAGCAAGTTTGAAGCAGCATTCACCTAAGGTGCGTTTGTGGTTGACCGATGTGAATGCTGCAGCCGTTGCGGCGAGCCAAGCTACCTTAGCGGCTAACGATATCGAAGGGGAAGTCTTCGCCAGTAATGTATTCTCTGAAGTACAAGGGCGGTTTGATATGATCTTGTCTAACCCGCCGTTCCATGAAGGCTTACAAACCAGTTTAGACGCCGCCCATGCGCTAATTCGTGGCGCAGCAAATCACTTGAACAGTGGTGGCGAACTACGGATTGTCGCCAATGCCTTTTTACCTTACCCACAGGTCTTGGAAGAGACTTTTGGACATTACGAAGTATTAGCGCAAACCGGCAAGTTCCGTGTATACCGCAGCATTTGGGGAAGAAACAAACGCTAGTTTCTTTAGACTTCTCTTTGCGCAAGCGAAGAGGAGTCTCTTCTCGATAGGTGCAAGACAGACTTCTCTTCTGACATTTACCCTCCAGTCACCCGCTTTATTTCTTCGATACATTTAACGAAATTCGTTTATACTTTGTCACCTAATAATGAAGTTAGGCATCTGCATGATAAGGGAGATAACTGATGAGCCTGCAATCCGTTCGAGAGTTTTTTGCGGAGCATGCCCCCGACATTGAAGTGATTGAGATGAACGAAAGTACCGCGACCGTTGATATGGCGGCTCGTGCGCATGGTGTTGCACCAGGGCAAATCGCTAAGACCTTATCACTTAAGATAAAAAATAATATCGTATTAATCGTGATGCGTGGTGATGCTCGATTAGATAACAAAAAGTTGAAAGAGACGTTCGGCGCAAAGGCCCGCATGTTGACGGTTGACGAAGTCATCATTGCCACCGGTCATCCTGTTGGCGGTGTCTGCCCCTTTGGCTTAGAGAACCCCTTACAGATATACTGTGATCGTAGCTTAGAAGATTTCGAAGAAGTACTCCCGGCAGCTGGAGCCATACACAGTGCAGTCCGTCTTTCTCCACAACGGATGGCAGAATTAACAGACGCCAAATGGATTGACGTCTGCCAATAAGTTTACTGGCGCTTAACTTCTTCTGCGCCAGAAATTTTCATTCCTCGGGTTTCACGTCCCAATGCCGCTAAAATGAAAATAAGTACCGCAACGGTTCCGGCAACAATGGCCATCCCTACCCCATAATTCCCACCATTCACTGCCGCAATCTTCGATTGTAGTGTGGCGTTGACCGAGGCTATTAAATTACCTAACTGGTAAACAAAGCCTGGAAGTACCGCACGAGCATTAGCGGGAACCAGTTCAGTTAGCCAGCTCGGGATTACTCCCCACGCACCTTGTACCATAAATTGCATCAGAAACGCCCCGATACCAATCATGACCGAACCACTCGCGAAGGCCCATAACGGTAGAACCGGTAAGGCAAGAAATGCGGCGATCATAATCGCTTTTTTACGGCCAATTTTTTCTGACAATACCCCGAAAAACACCCCTCCCAACATCGCGGCAATATTGTAGCAAATCGCAATAATACTCACTGTATGGGCATCGAATTGATGCTGAACCTTTAAGAAGGTTGGATAAAGATCTTGGGTGCCGTGACTGAAGAAATTGAAGCAAGCCATGAGTAAAACTAAATAGCCACATACCCGAAGATTACTTTTGATAATCGGCAATAGTGCATGGCTCTCTTTGCGTGCTTTCGAGGCAAGCCAAACGGGCGATTCTGGAACTTTGAAATAGATAAATGGCAGTAAAAGTACGGGTAAGGCCCCAATCAAAAACATACCACGCCAGCCGACATGCTCATAAAACAGGCCGAAGATAATTGAGGCTAGTAGGTAGCCGCAAGGATATCCCGCTTGAAAGATCCCTGACATGAGTCCGCGTGAACGATCAGGAATAGTCTCCATAGCCAATGATGAGGCGACGCCCCAAATCCCACCCATTGCTACCCCATACACGACACGTAGAGCGAGGAAAATGGTGAAGGTAGGAGACCAAGCGGATAATAACTCAAACACTGAAAACAGCGCGACATTGAACATCAAGATAGGACGTCGGCCATATTTCTCTGCTAATCGACCAAAAATCAGTGCGCCAATAGGACGAACGGCTAGGGTTAACATAATAGCGACTGAAATATCAGTAACTGAGGTGTTGAAATACCCCGCTAAATCACTTAATACAAATACTAAAATAAAAAAGTCGAATGCATCGAGCATCCAACTGAGAAAACTTGCCGTCGCAACATTACGCTGCGTTGATGTCCAACCAAACATAGTTCTATCCTAGCCAGTAAAAGAAAAAATACCCCACCGCTACACGCGATACGGAGGGAAAACCTTATAATTTTGTTTACCCTTTATAGCATCTTTTACTTACCGAAAAAGCGCCTGTCACTTCACAAAAAACTAAATGTAACAATAATCTAGCCCCTTTCAGCACACCAGAACTTGTCACTGACGACACTCGTATCATTAGCATAATGACATGATAAGCGCCCCTTATATCAGCGATATCATTGGTTACGTAGCGTAAAAATCTTATATTTCAGCGAAAGAAAGCTGAAAAAAGGGGGATAGATGATGGGAATTGGGGAGGGACGTTAGATAAGGGACACCATCATAGATGCCCCTCGTCACCTTAGCGGTAGATAATCTCGCCTGAGAACATACGAAGAATTTTACCTTCTGCGTCGGTAATTAACACGTAGCTACCGCCGAAGTAAGTCCAGTGGCTGCCAGCACTCGGCGCAGGGAGTTTACGTAACTGCCATTTACTGATGTTGTACTGCGCAGTACGGTACATAGCAGGAACCGTGTCACCTGCTTGATATTGTTTAAAATCTCCCGTGAAGCTTGCTAATTCTAAAGGATCATTGAATTTTTTTGCTTCCGGTTCGCTCGGGGTTGCTGGAGCAGGTTGCTCTACCGCGGGTTGTTGTACTTCAGGTACGGTAGCGGGCTGATTAACGGTAGTTTCGCTGTCATCCGCATCATGATGATCAGCACAACTCACAGTTAAAAATGAAACGGTTAGCCCCACTACTAACGCCTTAGCAGTGGAAGATAATGAATTAAACATACTGACTCCTGGTGACCTGAAAATCGTACAACAACGGACGTGATGGTTAAGGCCTATATCATAGCATTAGTTAAGAATTTCACGATCAGTTATTGCTGAAAGTTCGTGCGTGACAATAGGAAACTTAAGATAGTGTCGGTGACCTTGACCACCCCTTAACTTCCACATAAAAAAAGAGCACGACCTGCGTGCTCTTTTTTATCAACAATCTCAGAACTAATTATTACGTGCGAGTACCGACGACGACATCTTACGCGTTTGACGGCGATGGACGATACAGCCCGCAGCCACCACCACAAGCGTTAAGATACCCGTTGAGATAACTTCCGACTGATGGCCAGGGATAAACAACATGCTACCAAGAATACCGATAATCACGGCAATAATGGCATAGGTCAAACCAGGGAAGAGCCACATTTTATAGTCCAATGCTTTCCCTTTTTGCTCACAACGCTTACGCATAACTAACTGCGAAAAAGCGATAACGAGATAGACCAGTAAGGCTATCGCACCAGAACTTGCCAATAAGAAATCGAACACCGCCGCAGGAGCAAGGTAGTTAGCAATAACAGCCAGAAAGGCAACCGCCGTTGAAAAGATAACCGCCATGTAAGGCGTGCCTTTTGCATTAGTTTTTGCAATCGCCGCCGGTGCATCTTTACGCTTAGCCAATGAGAACAACATCCGTGAAGAAGTATAAAGCGCCGAGTTAAGACAGCTACACACTGCCGTTAAAACGATCACATCAACAATTAAACGTGCATGAGGGATACCCATCATCTCTAGAACGGTTTGATATGACCCTTTAGCCGCTAAGTCTGGTGAGTTCCACGGTACTAACGCGACGATGAAGAATATCGACAACAGATAGAATAATGCTATACGCCAAATCACTGAGTTGGTGGCACGAGAAATCTCTTTACCTGGATTACGTGATTCTGCCGCGGCAATGGTAACAATTTCCGTGCCCATAAAAGAGAACATAGTAGTCAATATCGCCGAGAGTACCGCACCAATTCCATGAGGCATAAAGCCACCACGATCATAAAGATGGCTTACACCACTGACTTGACTATTAGGTAACAGACCAAAGATAGCCGCCGCGCCCAAGACAAGAAACGCCACAATCGCACAGACTTTAATTAAGGCTAACCAGAACTCGAATTCACCATAGTTTTTAACGCTGAATAGATTGGTGACAGTAAGGATCAAGGTAATAAATAAGGTGAATTGCCAAATTGCGACGCTTGGGATCCAAGCATTAAGAATGGTGGCGGCGGCATTAGCTTCAAGAGGGATAACCAATACCCAGAACCACCAATAAAGCCAACCTATAGTAAAACCTGCCCAACGTCCTAGAGCTTGTGAAGCATAGGTTGAGAACGATCCTGAATCAGGAGTGTTCACCGCCATTTCTGCCAACATGCGCATAATAAAAACGACTAAGGCGCCAGCCACTATATAGGCGAAAAGTACGGCTGGCCCTGCCGCTGCAATAGCATGTCCAGAACCTACAAATAATCCAGCACCGATAACACCGCCGATGGATAGCATACGAATGTGACGGGACTTGAGTCCTTGAGAGAGGGTGTCGCTACTAGCTGGTAATTCATTCATACTTATTCCCCGAAACGGGATAGCCGTAAACTATCCCGTTGCATACTGTCTAATGTTCAAGGCTACCCTGTCGAGTGCCCGGTGAATTAAGTGGCATGCTGCGTTAACGCTTCGCTTAAGATCTTAACGCCTTTGCGGAATTGATCAGTTGGGATAGTTAACGGATAGAGAAAACGTATCACATTCCCTTTCTGACCACAGGTTAACAACAGTAAGCCTTGTGACATCGCGGTGTCCTGAATAGCCTTAGCTGTGTGTGCATCCTTAAGTTCTACCGCAATCATCGAGCCTAACCCTCTGACTTGCTCAATCGCCGAACAGTGCTGGGATAATTGAGTCAGAGTGTCGACCAGTTCATTGCCCAAATTGTTTGCTTTTGCGCAGAGATCTTCTTCTTCGATGATCTCAAGTACCGTATTGGCCGCAGCGATCGCTAAAGGGTTTCCTGCATAGGTTCCGCCCAATCCACCGGGATTAGGTGCATCCATGATCTCCGCGCGACCGCTCACCGCTGAAAGGGGGTATCCCCCTGCTAAACTCTTCGCCATAGTGATGATGTCAGCTTTAGCGGTGAAATGTTCCATTGCAAAAAGCTTGCCAGTTCGCGCAAAACCGCTTTGCACTTCATCGGCGATCAACAAAATGCCGTATTGATCTGCGATATCACGCAGCGCTTGCATAAACGCTTGCGGTACGACGCGAAAGCCGCCCTCACCTTGGATTGGCTCGATAACTAGCGCAGCAACGTTATGAGGCGCGATGTCGCAGCTAAAAATATCGTGCAAACTCTCTAATGCTTGTTCAGTGCTCACTTTTTTCCCGTCAGGGAAGCGTGCATGGAATACAGAAGGCACCATAGGACCAAAATCCTGTTTGTAAGGTGCAACCTTTCCGGTCATTGCCATCGTCATCATTGTCCGACCATGGAAAGAACCCGTAAAAGTGATCACCCCATGACGCCCGGTTGCACTTCGCGCAATTTTTACTGCGTTTTCTAGGGCTTCTGCCCCCGTTGAGAAGAACGCCGTTTTTGCGGCACCCTCTACAGGAACACGCTGATTGATACGTTCGGCTAAAGTGATATAACTCTCGTAAGGAACGATCTGAAACGCAGTATGCGTAAATTTCTGAAGTTGTTCCGTGACGGCCTGCGTAATTTTAGGATGTCGATGCCCAGTATTTAATACAGCGATACCGCCAGCGAAGTCGATAAACTCGCGGCCGTCCGTGCTCCAAATTGTGGCATTCTCTGCACTATCAACGTACCATTCACACATAACTGCACTACCACGGGGCAAAGCCTGCGCTTTACGTTGATTAAGACTTTCATTAATTCCGCTCATCTGTTCCTTCCACTCGCCTTCAAATTAGTAGACTTAATTATTTATCCTTGATACAGATCGATAGCGAGAGCCATTTGCTATTAAAAAGAAGGTACCAATTGCGATCCCTATACGCTGATCACTTACTGGCAAGGTTACAAAAAATCCCCAATGGTAGATTGCACCAGCGTCTATTACAGGTGTTGCAACTAGCGATCACGGAAGGTATTTTTCCGCCGGAAACGCGGTTGCCTGCCAGCCGAGATCTCGCCAAAGAGCTCAATGTCTCCAGAAATACCGTACTCAATGCTTACGAATCACTGCTGGCTGAAGGCTATGTTACCGCCCGAACGGGCAGTGGAACCTGGGTGGCAAAAATGCTACCGGAATTCTCGCCTGAACCGGTGCAACCCCACTCGCCCGAAAATCAGCGAGCGCTACCTGCTCATAGTCTTTCTACTCGCGGTTCAGAACTTCTCGGTTATGCGAATGCTTCACCTTACCAATGGGGCGCTTTCGTACCGGGTGCACCGGACGTTACCGCCTTCCCTCACTCGCTATTGCGTAAGATTGAGAACCGTCTGCAAAAAGCGCCACAAATCGACCAACTTATTTACAGTAACGGCGGAGGCTGCCCCCATCTTCGCCAAGCATTGAGTGAATATTTGCGAGTGACGCGATCGGTAAAAGCCGAAGCAGACCAGATCATCATTACTGAGGGGATTCATCAAACGGTCGATCTTATTTCTAGAGTTCTCGCGGATGTTAACGATCCAGTTTGGGTTGAAGATCCTGGCTACTGGGGTACCCGCAATATCCTAAGATGCAATGGCCTACAACTGCATGCTCTGCCCGTTGATGCAGAGGGGTTGATCCCTGATACCTGTAATGCGCCCACGCCAAAAATGGTTTTTGTCACGCCCTCACACCAATATCCCCTCGGCGGGTTAATGTCATTATCGAGACGACAACAATTACTGGAGATGGCCCGCCGTCAGCGTTTTTGGATAATTGAGGATGATTACGATAGTGAATTCCGTTTCTCGAACCCACCACACCCTGCGCTGCAAGGGCTTGAAGATAATGCACCGGTACTCTATATGGGAACCTTCAGTAAAACCCTTTACCCCGCGTTACGAATGGGCTATTTGGTGGTACCGAAAAGTTTAAGCCACCCACTACGAACCGCCGCGGCAGAGCTTTACCGTGGCGGTCACTTGATTAAACAACGTGCCATAGCTGAATTTATTCGAGAAGGACATTTTGCCGCGCATATACGTCGTATGCGGCTACTCTATCACCAACGCCGACAGTTTCTGCTAGGATTGATCTCTCGCTACTTAGGTGACAATTTTTTACCACGATATAGTCATGATGCCGGTCTGCATCTCGTCTTATCGTTACCCGATGGCTGTGATGACGTAGCTATCGCCAGTCGCGCATTACATAAGGGAGTAGTGGTTAGAGCGTTGTCGCAATATTATCTTACGCCACAGCAGGAGAGAGGGCTTTTACTTGGCTATGCCTGTGTCGATGAACCCACACTTTTTGCAGCCTTCACTGCGCTACGCCAGTGTTTATGTCAGGAAGGGGTGATTGCGTCATAATGCGCAAAGCCGAACCGCTATTAACTTAGCAGTCCGGCTTTTAAATTAACGGCGGTCTACCCACACGGTTTGAATATTACAGAACTCATGTAAACCAAAATGGTTTAGCTCACGCCCATAGCCGCTTTTCTTCACTCCGCCAATCGTGACTCTTGGGTCCGAAGCCCCATAGCCATTAACAAAGACGGCTCCAGTCTCTAATTGGCGGGTAATCTTATCGGCCAGCGTATCGTCTGCCGTCCATACCGTTGCCGCTAAACCAAACTCGCTATTATTGGCAAGTTCCAAGGCATGCTCTGCATCGTGCGCTACCGTTAAGGTCGCCACCGGACCAAATACTTCTTCACGGAAAGCCGTCATGGTTTCAGTCACCTCCGCTAAAATAGTCGGCGCATAATAGTTACCATCGCCCTCTACTTTCTCGCCACCACAGACTAAACGAGCACCTTCGGCTAGTGTTTTCTCGACTTGATGGTGTAACTCGTCACGCAAGTCGTAACGCGCCATTGGCCCTAAATAGGTGGCATCAAGCGTTGGGTCACCCATCGATAAGTCAGCAACTGCTTGAGTAAATTTTTGCTCAAATTGCTGAGCTATGCTCTCTTCGATAATAAAGCGCTTCGCCGCCATACAGACTTGCCCGGTATTTTGGTAACGACCAATCACTGCTGCGTTGACGGCTTCATCAAGATCGGCATCAGCGAGTACAATAAAGGGGTCTGAGCCGCCTAATTCTAGGACGGTTTTCTTCAAGGCCGCACCCGCTTGCGCCGCAATCGCTGAACCTGCACGCACGCTTCCGGTTACGGCAACCGCTGCAACGCGTGAATCGGCAATTAATGCAGAAACGCCATCATTATCCACATTTACGATATCGAAAATTCCTGCAGGGGCATCAAGTTTATCGAAGATATCCTTCATTAAATAGGCACAGCCCATCACGTTCGGGGCATGCTTCAGCAAATAAGTATTCCCAGCTAATAACATCCCCGCTGCTCCACGAAGAATCTGCCAGTACGGGAAATTCCACGGCATGACGGCAAGGATTGTCCCCAGAGGACGGAATTCCTGCCATGCTTTTTTATTCTCCACTTGCGTTGGCTGGGGAGCTAATACTGCCGGGCCGTGCTCGGCATACCATTCACAGACTTGTGCGCATTTGTTCACTTCGGCACGAGATTGGGTGATAGGTTTACCCATTTCACGCGTAGCCATTGCTGCTAACTCTTCATTACGCTCCCGCAGTGCCGCAGCAAGCTGTAACAGGACCTTACGACGATCCTCTAACGAAACCTCACGCCACGCTTTTTGTGCTTCTGCCGTACGGCGGACAATTGCCTCGCACTCATCTTGATTAATGAATGGATACTCTTTGATCAGCTGGCCCGTGGCCGGATTACGAGAATGGGGATGTGACATAGCGACCTCATAACGAATGAATGACGAATGAATTAACAATGACAACAACATTACGTGTTTTTAAAACCCAATAAAAATGAATAATTAAAACAAAGTTATTCTCTAAATAAGAATAACTGATTACGATGGCTTGGTCGGGTTAGAGTTCGACTCGACAGGTTCATCTTCGCTGGTATTCACCATCGTATTAATAATATCCGCCTCATCAATGACTGGATTTAACGCAGCAGTTAATGGCGAGCTCACCAGGCCGTCGGTAAGCGGCACGTGCGCAACGGCCTCTTCTTGTAGACGCTTAGGCACGGGGAGAGTTTTCCAGCTAAGTGCGAAAATCGTTCCGCCGCAGACGACAAAAAATAGATAGAGCATATTTCCCCCAAAGGACTCCATTAACGCCCCGGTAACGAGGGGGCCAATACTGGCTCCAATACCGTAAGACATTAATAGACAAGCGGTTAACGACACACGGCGCTCTGGGGTGATCCGGTCATTGGCAATGGCTACCGCCAAGGGATATAGGGCGAACTGCACCATACTGGCGATAAAAGCGATCGACATGAGTACGATAAAAGAGGTGTGTACTAGAAAAACCAGCGGTAACGATGCTAAGACATAAAGCGATGAGGTCGCTAATAGGAGCCTTTGTCGTTCATAACGGTCAGAAAGCCAACTCAGCGGAAACTGGGTGACCAATCCGGCAAAAATCGTTAAGGCCATAAATAGACCGACCTGTGACGTATCAAACGATAAAGTGCTGGCATAGACTGGCGCCATCCCATAAAAAGCGCCGATGATCATCCCTGTTACCAAGGTAATCACCAAGATGCGAGGAATATTTTTAAAAAAATAGCCCAGTTCCAACGGTGCGGGAGACATAGGTTGAACCTTAGTCCGCGTCGTCAAAGCAATAGGTACCAAGCAAAGTGAGAAGCAAAGGCCAACAATCAATAAAGGTATGAGCTGATTACTAAAGTGTAACGTTAATATCACCTGCCCTGCCGAAAGCCCTAAATAAGTGGCGACCATATATAGACCGAAAATCACACCGCGTTGCTGGGGTTCAGCTTGATCGTTTAACCAACTCTCTAACACCATGTATTGGCACATCATCGCTAAACCGATGATAAAGCGTAAGGCGATCCACACCGGTACCCAGTCGGTCATCCCATGGCCGATGACCGAGGCAGTAATAATACCGGCACAGGCAACGTATGCTCGGATATGACCGACTCTCGCTATGAGGTTATGGCCAACTTTGCCGCCAATCACTAACCCGATATAGTTAGCCGCTGTGATGGCCCCGATCATCGCGCCGGAAACATGTTGCAAACTTAGGCGTAAAGATACCCAGGTTGTCAGTAATCCTGAACCGAGTAGTAAAAGAAGCGTGGCAAAATAGAGAGGCAGAAAGGTATTAACAATTTTGTGCATAGCAGTATTCCAAAGAGTGATTACGATGGTGCTGACACGGTAAAGAATAATTTAGGGCCGGAGAGACTCCAGCCCTAATGATAGCGTTACAAATTCGGGAAGTTAATATGATTCCCCGGTGCTTCACGATGAAGGTGGATGAAGTTAAGGTGTCTCTCATACTGGTCCAGCATATCGATAATCACCTGCTCCTTACTATAGCCAATTAAATCATTACCTTGGCTACCTTCGACCAAGAAAGTTTCTAGACGATAATAGGTCGATTTACCGCTTCGTGCACGGTAAGTAAAGCCCGGTATCGCATATTTCTGTGGCCAAATTTCGTATAAGAAGTTCTGTTCTTCTCCAAGGTTCACCATCAGTGATAGATGGCCCAAGCCACCTTCTTCTTCAGGAGGTAAACGTTGCAGTTCAACATTTGCTCCTCTCACCTCAAGCTCTTTCGCAACATCTTGCATTGCCGGATAACAGATCGTATCCATCATCTGCTCAGTATAACGACTGCCTGGATAGGTCATCAGACGGGTCAAACGTTTCTTCCAAGAGAGACGATCATTCGCATTCGCCAAATACGGTGCGGTATCCCTACTCGCACTGGCGCGGCGGAAGTCTTCAACCCGTAAGGATTTGAATAATCCGGCCATCACGAAGAAGATAACGAAGCTAAAAGGTAGCCCCATGATCACCGTGGTATTCTGTAGAGCAGAAATACCATTAGCCATCAGCATCCCTAAGGTTAATACACCAATGGTGACTGACCAGAAAATACGCACCCAATTAGGGGAATCAGAGTTGATATCCTTTAAGCGAGTGGTGAAGTTACCCAATACTAATGAGCCTGAATCCGCAGAGGTGACGTAAAACAGTAATCCCGTAATAGTCGCCACTGAGGCACTGAAGGTAAATCCTGGATAGTGCGCTAATAGGCTATAAAAACCACGTTCTGGGTGAGCAAGCACCTCTTGAGCAAAGGCATGGTCACCATGAATGATTTCATAGAGTGAGGCGTTACCAAATACCGATAACCATAGCAACGTAAAGGTAAATGGAATGATTAACGTACCCAATACGAATTCACGAATTGTCCGTCCACGGCTGATACGCGCTAAGAACAGTCCGACAAACGGTGACCAAGCTACCCACCATGCCCAGAAAAAGAGCGTCCAGTTGTTCATCCATTGTGTCGGACGGTCGAAGGCAAAGGTATCAAGCGCCATCCCCATAAAGCGGTTAACGTAGTCACCAATATTCAGCACAATAGCGTTGAGTAGGAAACTGGTGTCACCGACACACAAGACAAAAATAATCAGTCCTAACGCGAGCAATACATTTAGCTCGGACAGCAATCGAATACCTTTATCCACCCCTGAAGTCACAGAGATGGTTGCAATGACGACGGATAGCACAATCAATGCGGCTTTAGCGGCTAAGCTGTCAGGGATATGGAAGAGGACGCTCAATCCATAGTTTAACTGTACCACCCCAATGCCAAGCGTGGTGGCGATACCAAAGATGGTCCCGATAACCGCCGCAATATCAACGGTGTGGCCAATCGCACCATTCACCCGCTTACCAAAAATCGGATATAACGCAGAACGGATAGTAAGGGGTAAATTATAGCGATAGCTAAAGTAACCTAATGCGATCCCCATTAAGGCATACATCGACCAACCGGTAATACCATAGTGGAACAGCGTCCAGACCATTGATTGGCGCGCAGCTTCAATAGTCTCCCCCGCTCCTTGCGGTGGTTGCATGTATTGAGTCACCGGCTCAGCCACCGAGAAGAACATCAAGTCGATGCCGATTCCGGCTGCGAAGAGCATCGCTGCCCAACTCGAAAGACTAAATTCAGGTTTCGATTGTTCAGGACCAAGTTTAATTGACCCATAACGAGAGGCGGCGATATACACAACAAAAACCATGTAGATCACGGCCGCCAGCATGTAGTACCAGCCGAAAGTGGCCGATACCCAATTCACGGTTTTCAAAATCCAAGCCGCGGAGAGGTCACTATAGAGAATAGTGGTCAGCGCAAATAATAAAATCAGTCCGGCTGAAGTATAAAAAACAACCGGATTAATTTTATTATTTCCGGTAGCAGGTGGTGTTGTCATTCTTTACCTCAATCCTCTTTCCAAGGGTAAGTAAAATCATTAGGCCGATGCTTAACCGATTAAGTATTGCATCGATTAGCATTTTTGAAAGGCCCACTCCTTCTTTATCTCCCCCAGCATAACAATTTATTTTTTTATATTGAACAATCAATCAAAAAAAGTTTTAATAAAGGGGATTTGATAATTCAGGAGTAACGGTGATGCCTAAAGTAGGTATGCAACCCAT
>Ga0157363_1002676_pt1 | contig 15818 bp, 6 predicted proteins | sample AttsexASBM1_FD_111477 | JGI IMG/M metagenome (GOLD analysis project Ga0157363, IMG submission 111477) | Fungus gardens microbial communities from leaf cutter ant in Ribeirão Preto, State of São Paulo, Brazil - Atta sexdens ASBM1 | ecosystem: Host-associated > Fungi > Mycelium > Unclassified ...
AAAATGAACAGAGACAAATGATAGCAGTAACGAACATTGAAAGCTGCGAAGCGCATCAGCTCGAATAAAGTTTACTGGCATCGCGCGAAGTGAAAACTTCATTTTTGCAAAGCACATGCCCTAAGGACCACTTGCATACCTGCTCTCTTCCTGTTGTTGTCTCTCGGCTTCCAATCTTTGCCTTTCGCGCTCTGCCGCCGCTCGTCTGGCTTCTTCGGCTCGCATCAAATTACTCGGAATGGGCCGGCTATCCTGTCGTCTTCTGTGCTCTGCCAAAAGACGAGGATTCTGGTGATAGATCAGCCTAGTTTCTAATTGTTTCGTCCTACCAATTTCGTTCTTGGATCGTTGTTTGAATATCTCCTGTCTCCTTCTCTCGGCCTGTATCCTCGCTACCTCTAGCTGCTGCCTGTTCTCCTCGTACCTTCTAGATTGCTCTCTCCTCGCTTCCTCTTCTCGCCTAGCCGCCTCCTCTCGCATCCGTTGCTGCCGTAACCGTCTCTCTTCTTCCTCCTCCCACTGTCGTCTGGCGAGTTCCTTCCGTCGCTCTTTCGCCTCGTACCTCTGCCGCCTTTCCTCCTCCAATCTTCTCGCCATCTCTTGCTGCCTCCGTCTGACTTCCTCTGGTGAGCTTCGCGGATCGATATACGTAGGCGCCGACGGTCCGTGGTCTCTCCTCACTCCTGGATCGGGATATCTGTCGCGACGCCTGGCTTCCTCGATCAGTCTTCGCTCCTCGAACCAGTTACGACCAGTTGTGGTCGATTGATTATCTCTCGATGGCACATTCACTGGTTGGTTCCTCCTAATATAATCCTGTAGTTTTCTCTCTTCTTCTTGTCTTTTACGCTGCTCTTTCAGTCGTCGATAATACTCTTCGTCATTTCTACTCGTATTCATCCGCGGATCTTGGTGCTCTTCGAGCCTATAGTGTCGTTTCTCTTCTTTCGATCTTTGATCGGCATGATTGACATTGATAGGTCGATTTCGTGTGATATATTCTCGCAATTTCTGTTCTCGCTGTCTTTCTTCTTGCTGTCGTCTTTTCTCATCTCGATCGCGCTGTCTGATATCGTTCGGATGATTGACTGAATGTTCTGCGCGCATTAAATTCAATGGTTGCTGTCGTCTTCTCTCATCTTCATCCTCTTGCCTCTTCTTCTCTAACCATTCTTTGCGACGGTTTTCTGATATTCTTCTAACATTTTCAGAAGGATTTCTCATTGAATCTTCACGCCTTCTTGCCTCTTCGTCCCTTTTTCTTTGAGCTTCTTGCTGCCATCTATATTGCTCCTGCTTCCTTGCTTGTTCTTCTTCCTCTCGTCTTCTTAGCTCCTCCTCGTTTCTTCTGACCGTTTCCTGCATTTTTTGCCTTCGTCTTTCTTCTATCTGCCGTCGCATATCTTCGTTATCTATATGTGTTGTAACATTCATCCTCTTATAATATTCTTCGTATTGTCTTCTTCGTAACTCATCTCTTTTCTTTTTCTCTTCCTCCTCCCGTCTATTTGGCAGGTTTTGATTAGCCTGTTGCATTTGTCGCAAATATTCTTCTTCTCTTCGTTTTTGCTCAAGGATTTTCTCGTACTTTTGTCTAACATTATCGATGTCAGTATTTAATCCATGATGCTCACGTCTTTTAATAGATGTGTCTTGATGGTATCGCATCTCGTGCTGCCTGCGACGTTCATTCACGGTCTGCAACTCATCACTGGACACGACACCTTCATCCTCACCGAAGCCCCAATCGATCGACCGTCTCGTGCGCTTCCATTCGCTTCTACCGTCCGCAAATCCCTCAGTATTTGCTTCGGCAAGCCACAGCAACTGCCGACCATGATTCCTGCTGGCGCCATTATCACCGTCCAATAAAATCATTTTTCGCTTTGGTTTAGCTTCCGTGTAATTCTTAATTTCGAGATCTGTCAGAGATCGCTTGATCTTCTGATTAGTTATTAATTCACTAGAATTTATTGGGATGGATCCACCCAAATCTCCTCGTTCTGGTAACTTCTCTGGTCGCCTAAACTCATCCAGATGGTCAGAATTAAGATGGCTGGCATCCATATCTCCCCTATTTGGCTTGTTTCTTTTCGTGGTAGTCTCCAGTCTTTTGAGTTTGAGAAGCTCGTCCATTTCCTCATATTCTTCTTCATCGTATGACAGAACGTCGTCGAGATCCAAGGATACCGGCGACACGTTTAGCAATACGGATGGAGCTGGCACCTCGCCCTTCTCCTTGTCAGGCGTATCTATCGATCTTTTCGTCTTGTGGGACAACAACGACGCTTCGAGACCTTCGCATCCAACCTGTAGCTCCGGCACACCACCAACATCGAAGGCATCTTTGTTGATCAAAGGAGTTTCGGTTCGTTGTTCTTCGAAAAAATTTGATTGTTTACGATTAACATTTGCACTTGTTATTGATTTAACTTCTGTCTTTGTCTTTGAATTCAAATGACCCGTCTTTTTCGGAGCTTTGCTCTTATTTCTCGACAGTAAATTTGTGGAGGGCGTGGTTGCGGTCAGTAGAGTCTTCTCTTTGGATAGGTCTAGTTTGTATATTTCCATCGATCCTGGGCCTTGATCCTGAAACGTGTCGTCTGCCACAAAGGGGTCGTCTAAAAGGTCTGAAGGGGATACCTTCGCTTCGCGCGAAAGCGTTTCCGGCATCTCGTAGCCGTAATCGACTTTGTCGGCCGCGAATTCCGCGCCGGCGATATTCGGTAATCGCCTCTGCCAGCCTGAAAAGGGATACATTCGCTTTGACGAGACAATGTCCTTCAAGAAACCTTCAAAATCTCGCTCGGTATATTTGACATTGCGAGATAGAGCTCCTGATTCTGAAAAATGTAATTAGAACTTTTTTTAATGTCTAAAAAATATCTAAAAAATTAGATATATTTAGAAAATTAATTTTAATTATTTTTGCACACATTAATAGCTGGAAATATCGGTTTAATTTAGAAATTTGATCTACAGGGGAGATTCTCTTTAAAAGATTTAATAACGATTTCATACTTGGCTAATATAGTTGCATACTATAGTGACGTGAGTAATGCTCGACGCCAATTTATTTCTTCGAAATTCTTGCGTGCTGTTATAATATAAAGATTTATATGTGTATATATTACTCGAAAAATATATATCATCCATTATTCTCCTAAATAATAGCTTTCGTCCTAAAATTTTTTCTTCTACATTAATTTCTATAAAAAAAATTAATAATTTTTATGTATGATATTTTTGCATAAATATATCTTTTGAGTTTACTTCATTTATTTTATTAATAAAATATTCTATTTGCTTTTTTAAATATTTTTTTTAATTTGAAAATTAATAAAGAACGCAATACTGTCATGTAATTATTATTATATTGACAACATAATGACTTGTAACGCAAGTCTTTAGATTTTTTTTATATTTCGAATATTAATATCTTCTTATCAACTTAACACGAGAAATGAAAATAATTATATTTGAAATTGAACGCATGTTGAAAATTTTCGAACTTTTAACAATCATGAACAGTATTTATTTGATATTGGAGTTGCATAAAGACGATGAGTAAGGAAACCTTGATTCATCAGAAAGTCGAGACAAACGGATTTCCACCAGTTAGGCCGATTTGTCACGAAGCGTTTGTTCCAGCTTCATTAGACAGCACGACAGAATTAAATCGTAAATTGAGTTAAATACTAAAATAGAGCAATATACATTTCTATATATTTGCTCTCTTTGTCTCCTGAGAATATTAAATAGAGATATTAAAAGTATTTTATAAAATAAAATTTAAATTTAAAATCATAATGTTCCTTACATCTTTTCTACATATTTCTTTCTATGTAGAGGGAGAGAAAGAAATCAGAAAGATTTATATTAGGTTTTTCCTGGTTATATTCTCAATATGACAATCTTGTATTAGACATTAGCTCTTGAGTTGACAGCGAAACACAATATGATGCTTTATTTTGCTCAGCTTGACATAACACTGTAAAATCTGACATACCCTCCGTAGAGATCGACTTTCGGGAACCGATCCAAAGGTCGAGAGGTTGATCCTCAACTGGATCGTGATCCCTCCAGACTCCAGCACGGTCCCGTTGAACCCTAGCGTGTCGGCGTGGAGATACGGGGGAGTATTGATCGTGAGAGAGGCGGAGGGTGACTGCTCCTCCTACCAGAACCGCCATCGTCAGCCAGACCGTGGCCAGAACCACTGTCACCCGTGGTTGCATCCTTCTGCAATCAAACGAGTGTTTCCTCGTTATTCCACCTTAGTCAAGCTCTTCTGACCTCGATTCTGACTTACAGTGGAATTCTTAATCTCATAATTCTTTGGTATATCTGAGTTCATCATATTTTTTTTTAACTTTTAGTTAAAATTCTTTGACATAAAATTGTAATAGTATATAAAAAACAAAAAAGCTAATAACACCAAAACACTATTTTATATAACTATGGTACAGTTATCTACAATAAAAATTAAAGAAGGTACTGATATTTTCACGTGTAAATTACATATAAAGTCTTTCTTTTAATATATGTATACGAATTATCTTTTAAAAAACAGATTTTTTTCGTAAAATAAGCTGCAATTGAAGACGAATTTCAAAGACTTACCTATATATCATTCAAACGCAAGCATGCAAACCAATGCGCTCCAAGCAGTACCACTCTCAGAATATACCGCGAAGAATAACGTATTCACTATAACAACCATCTAACACGCGAATCTTCTTATTCCCAAAAGGGAAAGCTAGCTCGGCTCTCCCTGACTTTGAATCTCAGACAATCATCTCTCTCGTCACTTCGTCCGCGAGCTACTCCGGCATCTTTCAAAGGACGTCGCTTTATCAAGAAAGATGAAAGCAGGCGCAAGACAGCCTGTCTACCGTGCAACTCTCGAACTACTCTTGAACTAGCTCTCTTGTCTCTTTGATTTTCGCTCCAGCACTTCCTACACACGAATCTGCCGCTACTTTGCGAGCGACACTTGGAGCACACCTTTCTCAGCGAAGCGAGAAAACAAGAAGAACGGGGAGATAGAGAAAGGTCGATATCAACAGAATCGAGTGATCTTGACACACTGCCCGCATCAGGCCGAAGTAGCTAAACTTAATACCGTGGCGAAGGAGAAGGCGAGGAAGGCCACTCGCTAGAATCAACTCTCGCGTGTGCATGACGGCAATTGACTTCCGCCAACTGACGTCACGTTTCTCTTTGTTTCTCTTTTCCTCTCTTTCTCTTTTCGTAGACCCAACTGAGTTGACCAAAGAATCACTGGTAATTTCGATCAAAGTCAACTGGCTTTTCTTCATTTCTCGACACGCAAAATATCATGCGATGCTGAAGTATCGCGGGATTTTAAGATATTTGAAGAAGATATGTGTATTCATCGTTTATGATTTTTGATGATATAAATGACGTAATATACGGAAAATACAAACATAAAATAAATCAGTGAGGACAAGGATTTATTTAAATTTTGGATATATATATTATATATTATGTATTGTATGTACTAATAATTATAATTACTGTATATGATGTGTGTATATATATATATATATATATATATATATACTCTGAAAAGTGCTTGTATATCTATAAGTAAACTTGAAGAAGATTTATAGATAATTAAATTAATTATTTTATTAATTATTTATTTAAAATTATAAAGTATATAAGTTATAGAATGAATTATAGAAATTATATAGATATAAATTACAAAATGTATAAATTATAGTATAATTATCATATTATAATTTATAGATAAAAAGATTATACTTCATACCAATTTTTTACTTGATACCAATTTTTTTTATTTTCATTTATTACGATGATTTTTTTAGAAAGTATTTTTTTATAACAACAGATATAGCGAGAGATTATAGTGAGTAGTTTAGATTTTGTCATTGCAATCAGTAGATCAGCGCAAGTTATTCTTAGCTACTTATTTAGCGTCCAAAGGAAGCGCGGTTGATCGGACGCTCTATAGCAGATATAAATTCATATTATCATGAAGTCAATTAGAGCAATCATTTCTCTTTTCTTCTATTCGACGGATCTTAATCCATAATTTGCTACTAGAATAACGTATATCTTTTTGATTATTATGCGTTTTAAATTACGATGCTATTATGTACTGATTTATAAGCTTTATGAGATTTTGTTTTACATATATATATTATATATCTTAGCCATATAGCGATTAAGCCAATTTAAGTGAGAGAAATGCGATTTCAAACAAGAATGCATGATATATTTTCAAGCACGCGAATGAGAAAATATCTAAAATGAATGAGGATTTATTAGTATTGCCATAAGCAAATGTGATTTAACCATTTAATGTGATTTAAATTTATGTGGTTGGGTAAGTTTTTTTTAACTGAATAAAGTTAAAGTTAATGGCTTTACAAAATTAATAAAAAAGTTAAATTAAAAGTTGAAGGAATAAAAAATTAACTTAACATCAATATTGAATTAACTTAAATTAAAAAAAAGTTAATTTAGAAAAAAATTATTTTTTAAATTAAACTGTCTATTTTTTAAATTAAACGTAATTTTTCTTAGAATGAGATTAAATAACTACAATATAGATTATTAAATAAATTAAATTTTTAATTTTTTTATTCGTACGTGATATAAGTATATAACACATAACGATATAACACATAACGATATAACTATATAAGTTATATAACTTTAATAAAACAGCCAGCACATAGAGAGAAGATATAAGATCAGTGATTACTTTTTAATAAGTCTTAAGCCAAAGAGAAATTGACCATAAGAAATTGACCAATTACAAGCGAATGTGAGAAGAATATTTGATTATAATTGGTCAATTTCTTATGACTTAAGACTTAAAATATCTAGATCCGGACTAAAGCTTATGGCATAAGGCATAATTGCATAAATCATCAGAGGGCTGTATTAGCATCTTAAAAAATTACTTAAGATGGTCTTAAAATATGAACAGATTACGAATATACGTCCTTAGTCTTATTATATCTTATCATTTTTCTAAGATATTTAAAAGAGATAAAAAAATTTGTTAACTTAAAAAAAAGTTAAAAAGTTAAAATTTAAAAGTAACTTAGTTAAGTTACAATTTAATGCATTTAAAATTAACTAAATTAAGTTAAAAGTTATTAACTTTTTAACTTTTTTTTTTAACTTTTAATGTTTTAACTAGTTACTATCCAACTCTGGATTTAACGGTGAAATATGTATATTGTTCGCGGCGATATAGCGAGATATGATCGTAATGTATTACAGAACGATATATCACACAGTTTTTCCGATACCGGCATAACAAGAATAATAATCCGCTGACAATCGGCAAATGCATAATTACGGGGAATATATATTGAAAGACATTATTGCAGACTATAATGGAGTCGACAACTATGCCTATATCAAGTGTCTCTAATTACTAGTTATTACAATATAATGCTCGATTGTACAAGTAGAAGAGTGATTAATTAATAATGGGTCCGCATTTGTAATTAAATAGTGGCAAATTCATGTTCCGGCGAAACTCTACCTTGTAAACTACAATTACGTTTAGCACGAAACGAGATATATAGCGGAGTTCTGCCAAAGTACTTCATTCGCTTGCATACATATTCATGCCTACCGATATACCGATTTGTCTCACTGCAGAATCCACACAAATATCTTTATAAGAAGTCAAAATATTCCATAAGACATTTTTACAATTTTATGAAATATTTTACTTAATATTATTAAATAAAACGAGGACATTATGTTTCATGAGTTGATTGTGAACGAATTATTTCGTTATATTGTACTAAGAACAAAGGTACCTAATATCTTGACATAAAAATACGTGTATAGCATTTGAAATTATTATATAAATTCGTGTGTACAAATGGTCATATTTAGCGCTAAATACGAGACATAAATACGGATTGAAGCAGTAATTTATTCCTTGAAAATAAAACTGATTTTAGATTAATTTTTCTAAAAAAATAAGCTTGCTACGTTCTTGCGCGGATCTTAAATTATTGTAGGAATGCTCATGGCGTTGTGCAAACCTAATTGCACGAAATTGTTGTAGACAAGGCGGATTAAAGTCTACCAATAGTCCATACAGTTTCATTTCTCTTTTTTCTTATCTAACTCTCTATCTATCTCGCCATCTTTTTTCAATTTATCTCGTATACCCGAGGCAATGGCGACGACTGGAACGAACTTTCCCTCACATCTAACTTCTAAAGGAGAAAATCGCTAAAGTCGTGTCTCTTATTGTAAATGAGGTCAGGATACGTCAAGGATTCTAAAAGTGGAAGACAAACACATGTGGAAAATACAATTTTCAACGAGTGTTACGTTAACCTTCTACTAATAGATTGATTAAAGAAAGGTTTACATATAATATTTTGAAATATACAGGTAGTATTCATTAAAACAACATTGAGAGAAAAATTTAAGAAACTTAGGTTATAAAACAAATACTAATGAGTCAGTTTATGTCATCATTATAAGAAGTGCTTTATATAATTCCTATTGTCATACATTTCTCAGTCATAAGTATTGTAGAGAATCACGCACTCTTATGCATATATTTGGCTGCTCTCGGATTTTCTGATAGGTATGCGTTGAATACACATTTGCAGAGTTGATACATTATTGATAGATATTAAATATATTAAACTTCACAGCTAAAAATCTAAGGGATTAAGGTCTAAAATTAGGGGATTTGACAAATCAAACTACTGGACTTCTCCAATCCATTAAATGTCTAAGTTAGATATTGTCAGACGATGCGTAGAAAATGGAATAGTGCCTTATTGTGCATGAATCGTTGTCCTTAAGGAGCACTTCGATCCGCAGTTTATAGCTAGCATTTTACTTACTAATAAGGTGATCTAAAGGTTATAAAGTACCTCTTATAGTGACAATAAAGACCCATATCTTAATAAACAATTAAAGACAATAAAGACTCATCTCAATATTTTTGTTTTAAGATCTATATTTATTGGATACTACCTTTTTTTTTATAAATATTATCTGCTTTTAAAATATATAATTTTTTATCATCCTGTATTTGCAATTAACTTAATGAAATGTAGAAGTGCAAAATGAAATATATAGGATATTTTTTGCATTTTTTATATCTTCTGCTGCCTATGTTTTCTTTCATATAATACACTTCCTTATAATATGGAAATGAATTGCATTGTACTTTCTTTCAGTATTATTCATGTTTTTCATTTCATTGCATTTATAATTTTAATATGTAGAATGTCTCCCACGAAAAACGATGATTTTGTTGAAATATTCAAAAAGCTAGAGCTGAAAATAATTTTGCTGAACTATCAAAATAATTATATAAAACATGCTTGAGCTGATAACTAAAATATCAAAATTTTTTGCAACATTATTTTTGACATCATACTTGAATTTTCTATAATTATTCGATGGCCTAACAAAAAATTTTCAGATTATGTAGTAAAATTTTTTAGATATTTTAACAGAATCTTCTTTGTGCGGAAATTTAAACAACTTTTTTCTTTATGTTTCTTTAATAAAAATCACTAAATTCAGTGATAAATATAAAAAAGAATTATGTTTTTCCATTGTTTTTTCCATTGTTATAACTTAATATGTTCAATATTTTTATTAATAAAAAATGAATTTAATTTCTGTTGAAGAATCTGTGAATAAATTGATTCATAATAGATTTGGGATATTCCGCAATTCATGAATGAAATAATAATATTATCATGTACTTGAATATTTTACATTCTTGTTGAAATACTCGTATCGAAAATCTCAGAGCTTCTGTCGAATTATCGATTTTCAACGCTGATTTTACCGAATCGTGAGCAGTGCGAGGCGTAGTTCGAAAACTGTCGGAAAAATGGTCGTCTAGGGATTTGGAGAAGCGTCGAGACACAAGTGGCACGGTTTATTATGCGGCACGCGGAATCGGATTAGGATCACGTTCGATGCGAATGCGTGTATATCTCGATTGCCGATAATAACGCGGTGGATAAAGCACTAAAACAGTTCTTAAAAATGATGTTTGCCTATTGTACATTTTATCTATACGTACACTCTCTCGGCCTGTGCGCTACTGATCGCACCGCTTTCGACCTGATTTTTTGTAAATAACGCATTAAAATATTGGAGACTTTATGTGAATCTTCGATATATGTATGTCTCGCATATGTTGTGCGAATGCAATGTACATTCACGCGAGGTGAATGTGATTTTTTTCTATTAAACTAACTCATATGCACCTTTATCACGCACGATCATAAATTTTCTCGCCACGAACGATTGACCATCGAAATTTTAATGGTGGTCGTTATATCTCCCGCTACAAGAAAGATGCATAATGTATCGAAAGTGAACATTAGCGTAGCAATATATTGCGTATAGGATGATTCAGTATCGCGGAATATCATAAGAGAACCGAATACATGTAGTTTTCTCTAAGTAGAATTTTTATGAAAAGCAGAATTATGGAAATATTTGACTTTATGACTTTTAAAAATTTTCTAGAAAAATATTTATCTACCAATACTGTGAGAGAAAAATTTTTGATATTTATTACTGTAATTAGTGTTACTACAATTGTGATTATTACTATCATAATGTTAATAACAATAACTATATGTACTTTTATTAACGTAGTTGAAAATCCTCCGAAAATAGCTACAATCGTAACCATTATTACTGTAAAAATGTTTGCAATTACTGTAACTTAACTATAATTTATAGTAATTGCAACCATTTTTGTAGTAATAATTATAATTATAGTCATGTTCGATTGCCAATTACAATATATATTAAGTGTAGTAAAAAGAAATCCATTATTTTTGCATGAAATTGAATGGAAAAATAATGGATTTCTTTTTACTACATATAATATATATATATATATATATATATATATATATATATATTTGTTGATAACATTATATATATATATATATATAGATAGATAGCTGTTATATATTATTATTATTATTATAGCAGTAATAATCATAATTATAGTAACATGTATTTATTTATAGTTATAAAAAATTTTTCTTTCAGTGAAAATTTAATATTCATTATTACTGCTATAAGTTTTCTATCAGAGCAACGCGGCAACCAGAGGTCTTCGGCGATCTCTTAATTGAAGAGCTTTTCTTTGGTGGAATCAAGAAAAGTGGCATTAGCATATTAAAGTGTGCCGCGTTGTACAAGAGCTTTGCCGTTGGAAGGTTAATTGCGACTTAATAGGCGGTCCCACTTTCTGCCATTACTACCGTTATTCAGCATTACAACGCGCGAATTTCTCGACGCAGAATGCGAGATGCCGCAATGATGATTTACTTCTCTAAGCGAATCACGTTCAAGTGCATAAATAACATCGATCCCCGTGTCGTAAATCGAGGCACGAAATATTTTTCTCTCCTACTGTTTTATGTCGGGCAACACATTGATGTCTCGGTTATAAACTCATGTGTCATCGTTACACTTGAAATACAAAGTTGGCGATATTACATGAAAATAAAAAAAGAGAAGCAAAAATCTTGGAAAAACGTGGTATTTGAGAGAAGCGGTGTTAGAGTTATAAATTTGCAATGAAGTTTGTCCAGCTTTTTTCTACAGCGCGCTCGTGAAAATGCACAAATAACGAGTTATTCCGAAAGATATTGAATAGTGAATATTCCGAAAGAAATTTGCATTTTTTTTCTTCCCTGAGAAAAATTTAATCCGCGGTTTATTGTAGTTCGTTAAAAGCTCTCTTCCCTTTCGTTCCTAACTCGCATTCTTAAGCGTTTAAGTATACCGGCAGTGATCTCTTAAGATCGAATATTTAAAAAATATTTTTATTAATTTTTTGCAGATATGAATTTTTCTTACAGTTGTCTTTCGCATTATAAGAATTTTTGTTATTGTCTCCTTGATCATATCTTGTTGCTATAACAATTAAGTTATAACAATTAAGAGACTATCATGAGACTTGCCATGTAACTTTGCCATATAATGAGGCGATTATCCACAAAACAATAACCGTGCTTAGCGACTTTAATTGTTATTATATTGCAACGCCGTTGGTTTAATAATAATTGGACGACGTCGGTAACTTTCGATTGAAATAACAGATATAATTACTTTCGTAATTACAAGACATTCTTATTCCAGTACTAATCCATTTCCTCCGCATCTAGCAATCCGGAAACGCCGATTGCAAATTATTTCCTGATGTAAGCATCTCCTCCATATTCGATTTACGAATGCAATTTGCATCGATCGATTTTATATACTAAAAAATTATTCGAAGTATTTAAAAAAAAAGAAAAATTAAATGCTATATATAATGATTGAGAATGTATTCCACGTTTAACTAGAGAATAATATTTATTTGGATTTTTTGTTGAAGAAAACTAATTATGTATTTTAAATGTTTTATCGAACAATTGGATTTGTACAGGCAACATTGCGTATCGTCACTGATCGATTAGCGTTCGCTTAATTAAGAAAAAACGATGATCAAGCAAAAAGTGTTATCTAATTAACGTAAGCACCCGCATTGCTTGATCATCGGGCGTTTAATGCAATTACTTATTAATGCTGAGCGATTTGTATGGACGTACTAACGAGAGTATTAAAAAGAATAATGATCTCATTTGTCTGATAATGTAATTGTGCGAAATCGCTAGACAAATAAAGAATCGCGTTCCATCATCAATTACATTCTTTTACATTCCGAGATGTATTATCCGGTCCGCACTCTACCAAATTAACCTTAATTTAAATCTCTCCTTTCATCATTGAAAAGATAAGAAGAACAATGAAAAGATAAGAGTAAATCTTAAATATTAATAATGTTTTAGATGTTAAAATAAAACTTAACTATATTTTAAATATATTAAAATCAGAATTTTATAAGAATTAAAAAAATGGAAAATTACAATTATATTAAGATTGCAAATATTAATAAAAATCATCCAATTCACAAAAGCAAAAAGGATAAATCCTTTTAGGTTACGCAATAAAGGTCTATTTAATCTCGCCTAAAAATCGATAATTAGAAAACAAGTGCTTTCTGTGAAAAAATATTTGCTTTTATCGGTGATTTTAATATATTTACCATTGCTTTTCTATCGGTGATTTTAATATATTTACTATTGCTTTCTCATAAATCTCGTGGGAAAGAATATTTTTGAAAATTATCTTTGTAACACATGATAACGCAACAAATCATTTAAAATCATTATTGATGAGAAATATGTAGACGATAAACCAATGTAATTGATTTTCTGTTGAAATATCTTTGCTATTTTTGATCTCAAACAGCTACTCTTATACTTTGCAACGCTTTAATTCTGGAAAAATCAGCAAATTGCATGGAAAATATAAAAAAGATGCGTTAAGAGAAAGAAAGAGAAGAAGAAGAGAGAGAGAGAGAGAGAGAGAGAGAGAGATTGAGAAAGACATAGTTTTATTGTACTCTGGAATATGAGGGTGAGATGGGGGGATGGGAGGCAATCTGGATACGCCTGATGAGATTTTATTCGTATCCCGCAGGAAGTTATATTAAATGTCAATAGTGCTTTTATCATTAGGGCTATTATCCTCTCAAGTATTATATATTACAACAGATTTGCATGTTATAATCCCCTTGGGAAGATCGATTTATGATATTGCTTATTAAAATTTTTCATATTCTTTTCTGGGGTAATAATTATTTTCCTTTTATATACAATTATTATTACTTCTTTGTATTATTTTCGTTATCTTCAGTTCTTTTTCTCTTTGAATATTAATATTTCCTCTCTCTTTTTCTTTTGTCGTAATAAATGAAATTGAATTTGTGTATTTGCAGCTTACGTGTAATTAAGCAATACGCTGAACGATTTTTTTACGATGGAATAATTAAGGATTCACATACTTTTTAATGAATATTATAATAAGATCAGCTGAAGTTAAAATTTGAATTAAAAACAGAGAAAATTGTGTAAGAATCGATAAATTTAGATTAAGAAGACAGATTCTGAAAGACAATTTTAAAGTTAAATCCGTATTTTTACGATATGATACGAGTAGTACATAACGATGGCAAGGCGGAATATGGAGCAAACATCACGCGTAGTTGCGAGCCTCGTAGCCATTTTACGTGCAGAAATGTACAGCGCGATTATAAATTAACCGAACATTAGTATCAGGAGCTGGCAGGCAGACGCGTTACCTTCTCGAGTCGAGTGTCGGGTGGCGTTATCACGTTAGTTGCGAGCGAGCGAGCAAAATAATTAGAGCGGCCTAGTATATATAAGCAGTACGTAGAGCCTATTTCGAACTAACCGGATAACCTCCGCGAACACTAATTGTCCATCGCCGATGGATGTCGGCGCCTAAGGCTGGTATTCATAGTCTGTTCTTATTTTAAGACCGTTTTAAATAATGTTTTTTTTAAATGCTAATATGGCTTTTTAATTGGTTCATAACATCTTAAGATTGTATTTAAAATAGTCTTAAATATAAATATGTCGACAATGAATACCGACCTTAAGATTCAACGCGTGACATTATAACGAAATTGCAGTGACTTGCAACTTCTTTCATGACGCCTCGGCCTTAATCTTTTCTGCTTATGTCTGCTTTGTCTGATCGGAAAGATACAATCGTCAATAAATATTGATGTGTTGCATGATTTAAATGTACCTAAATACCCTAAACTTAATTACTATAGCACGCCCTTTTTTTCTTCATTCTAAAGAATTTTATTTCGTGTTTACAACTCTTAAGTCATAATTTTACATATTATTTTATTCTTATTTATCTACATTGGTTCTCTGTAAATTATATAAAAGTAATTTGTACAAGTCACGTATGCATATAAAAGCATGATTAATCATGCTAGAAGGATAAGGAAAATTTCATATGCATAATCCACGGTAATTGCATTTTTACAACATAATTTTTATTATGCTTTTAGAAATTTCTCATTAAATAGAAAGTATTTGTTTTCCAAACATTCTACTTTTATGTTTCCTATGACAAAGTAAAGTACGCTACTCTATATTCGATATCAATGGCTAATTGCTTTAATCGCTAATTACTTCAATGAGCGATAAGATTGGATGCTCTTCGTAACCGGTGCTCGTCGTAAACCGGTGCATCGAATTAGAACGCGCAGTTAAGTGCCTCGATCAATCGAACATATATATGCTATGTACATTGTTGCTTAAAATAAAACACACGAGTTATCAGAGCCAACAAAAAATATTATTTCATTAAAAAATATCGTTGATATATTATTAATTTATAGAAACAAAATAAATGTATTTTTTGTTTATACTTCCTTGGATATAATTATAATTATTGGAAATTATAGAGAATAAATAAAGTTAATTATTATATATAAATCATATTAGCAAATTTCTTGATACATTGATAAATCAAACGTAATAATTGGCTATGGAATAATTGTAATATGGAGAAAAATAAAATATATTGAAAACTTATATATTTACCTTGGTAACGTTTTGCTGTTAAATATGAATTTTGTTTATTAAGTAAATTTACAATATGTTCTTTTGCTGCACTATTCGCTCTCAATAAATACTGATTTCGATCAGGAGTAAAAGTACAAATTTATATACAATTATATTAATATTTCGTTAAATCAAAGGATTTATGTACATATCCAGCCTTGATAGTTAATAATTAATTTTGAAGTGTATTACGTAAGATTCGCGATACTTGACGTTTCCCTGACGATTCTTCATTGCGAATTAGAGAAATTACAATCTCGTTTAATTACTATTTTTTTTTTCTCCGAC
>Ga0157363_1002677_pt1 | contig 15816 bp, 4 predicted proteins | sample AttsexASBM1_FD_111477 | JGI IMG/M metagenome (GOLD analysis project Ga0157363, IMG submission 111477) | Fungus gardens microbial communities from leaf cutter ant in Ribeirão Preto, State of São Paulo, Brazil - Atta sexdens ASBM1 | ecosystem: Host-associated > Fungi > Mycelium > Unclassified ...
AAATATAAAATTTTCACTGAGAAAAAAAAATATAGTATATATATATTTTTTTTTTATTTTTATTTAATATATATATATATATATATATATATATATATATATATATATACATACTCGTACAAACTGCTTATCAAACGTCTTTCTCGTCTTGTACTCAGATCGACTCGCTGTTTGCTTTAAAATCAAAAATCTTGTAGCTGCCACCTTTCGATATATTTAATTTTAAATCTACATATCGCACAAAACGTGATTTTCGATAATTAATTACATACGTTTCTCCTAAACATATCTGGTTGCGAATAATTAGTCTTATCCGCTGAAGTACTGAATGTCCTCTCAGAAAACAAGTACACACAGTGCACTAATTACTGCCCCTGTCATTTTGATACGGAAATAACTAAGCTGCATCCACGTGTACTCAGATTAACGAAGGGTGTAAGAAGTTATGTCCGATAGTATCATATTGACACAGAGAACACGAACGATTTACGATGAAAGATTTGGGATTGACGCGAAAACACTCGGTGGTGTGACTCGATCGCCTCTCGAGGCTTTACCGTGTATTTCGTGTAAAATCGGTCGGTGAATATTGTCGTGCCAATTATTCTGGAAAACGACGCCATTCTTCACTCCAGTCGGGTAATTCGTTACGTGCCGCGCGGCGATGCGTTCGCTTTGCTGCGTCGCATTTTCTCGGGACAGACACTGTTTTCAAGGATCGCGATTTATTTAGCAGCATTTCATTGGAGGACACTCGCTCGCGAGTGACACCGGCATTCGCGAGAATGCGCTTGCTCCGTCCATACACGCCGTACAGCTGCGATCGCGAGTATCAGATCCGTGATGGTATATTCCAAAAAGAGTTTCTTTTGATAATTCGTTCTGGCATTTTTTAATGACATGCCTAAATAATCTCAAATTATAAATTTTGCGTTTAAATATATTATGATGTTTTCAATTTTCTTTTACAACAAAGATTAAAATCATTACAAATCTAAATGATATCTATAATATTACGTGTGTTATTTTGTTGAAACATTTTTAATCAATTTTTGTTATTGAAATGTACTTATAATAATGAAATGATTTTTGCACATATTTCTTATAAAACGAAGCAATTATGAATATTATTACGATATTATTTTATTATGTTATTTTTTATTTCGAAAAAAATGTTTTGTGTAATTTTATATTTTAATATCTAAACTTGTGCAAAATTGTCGATAATATTTTATCAAATTCACGAGACTGAAAATGTTTATTAAGTACATTTTAAAATTTTATTTTGCAGTTTGTATGATACTATTTATTTTTTAATGTTTTGCACATTCCACGATCGCGGCTTTTCGGTTATTGCTAATCGTGTATTCGAGCACATATCTATTATGCTTTACATTTAGAAATTTATTCTGTTCGTACATATGTATCTTAATAATTAATAATAAGATGCGCATGATATTATCGTGCGTATATTTGTGTAAAGTGAATGTTAAAACCAGAATTGGAAAATAACGCGTTATTTATAACATCGTTATCGTTTTTGTTAAATTTTTAAAATAACGATAACGATACGTCATTACATTTTTATAATCATAACGAATTCAGCCGTTACTTTTATCGTTACTTTATTCCTTTATTATTTTCGTAACTATTCAATAGATCACATTATTTTTAATTGGCTAGAAATATTTTATTATAATAGAAATTTAAATATCGAAAAATGTTTTGTATTTCATATCATTGTAATAAATCGTTACTTTCTAATGATAACGATAACGCGTTATTTTTTAAATTAGTAACAAGAAACGAGGCAACGAGTTACTTTTTACAAAAAGTAACGATAACACATTAATGAAATAATGTTCCCAACTCTTAAAACGTATTAATACGTATTAAAATGTATTAATTAATCGTTTTCCATTTATATTTCCATATCGTTGAATTCAACATTTGAACTGATGCAAGCCAACACATATGTGAAAGAAATAAACATATATATCCTTCTTAATTATGTGAATTTCTCAAAATGCAGTTTGGGATATATAATTGCATTGGAGAACATAATTGAGCGTATTAGGTGTGGGAAAAAGTTCGTGGCGTTTTTCCCGTTAGATGACAAAAAAAAACGCCACGAACTTTTTCCCATACCTAATACGTATAAATGACGGTACTCACGGTACACTTTGCTTATAAGATAATAGTCAAGTGATACTTGTATATGTAGCTAGTAAATCTAACACGACTATACTGAACATGTATTGATAATGCGCTGTTACATGATCGATGCTTCATCCTAGACATGTAATAGGGCCATATATTTGTGACTGACAAACAATAACGATGATCGCATTACGAGTATAAGCGTCAAATCTTTTTATTCGCATATCGAAAGAGAAGGTATAAAAATAGAAGAAGGTGCCTCGCGTGACATAGAACAATATTATTTCGAAATTTATGAACTTCGCGTGGACTTTAGGTTCAACGATATTTCTTCGAGAAAGGATATTTCTCCATTGCTGTTATAGTCCTATCTGGTGAGTTACTCTTTTTGTACTCAACATTTTTATTGCAGTAATCATTTTTATCTGTCATTTCAAAAATTTAAACGGATTTTTATTATAAACTTTTAAAATTAGATAGAATATATTAGTATAGAAACATTTTCTTATCTGACAATGTGTGATTAAAACAATACATTTTTATATACGGATATCAATTTCTGAATTTAATAATATCAAACGATTTTAATATTAAAATTGATTATTTAAAATTTACGTTGGAATTTTTATTATTACTATTTGCTAATAAAAAGTAAATAAATTTTTATACGATTTTACCATGATTTTTTTAAAAAGAATAAAAAGAGGCAAAAGAGAATTAAGGTAGAATTTCTAAATAAGAACGTAAAATTTTAGTGCGTTAATATAGTTCTTTATATTTAATCCAACGCGCCTACGTGCAAATATGAAAAATTGATTTATGCATCTGTTCTCAATGCAGACAATATTATTTTTTAATTTTGATATATAGGATAATCCAGTTAAAAACTTTGTTGATCGAAGTATATAGTGACATTACAATGGCAAAAATATTTTTTATATCAACGCACTACACAGACTTTAAAATCAAAACTGTAATATGTGCAGTACAATTATTTTTGACTGGATAGGCATTTTATATTGGCGGATCCAGATATAATTTTTATGAGAAGTGAAATTATATATACATGGAATATAAGTTTAATATTTTGCAAACTGGAAAAATTATAAGGGCTTGAAAATTATTTTAATGAATTAAAAGACGAACTTTATGTCGACGAAATCAAATATCTTGTTTTTCTTCGCTTAAAATCCTCTGGTTCCGCCGCTTGCGTTTTATAATTTATATTTACAAATAGTTTGCACATATATATTCACTGTATATAACGCGTCTTATGACTGTATTTAATTGACAATTATTGCAATGGCGTATATCTCTCATGACTGTCTATAATGTCGTATTTTACACGCCTTCTGTCAATCTGTGATCACACTTTTAGGTATGATTATTCGGATGTAGTATGGTATGGTAATAATGTACATTATATCGTCAAATTTTGCACATATTGTCCGGTTTATATCAATTATCTCGATTATCCAGGGTAATACTCCTGCAGTGTATCCTCGTAGATAAAATTAAACATATGATAGAAAGCAATGTCTCGTCAAATATAGTGAAAACAGATTTGATATTCTAAGCGACGATAATCGTCTTACAAAGTACTAAATTTAACTACCGATTCTCGCGGACGTTGTGTGTAAAATTTGAAATTGAAATTTAAGCGTCTTTCACGACGGGAACTTTGATAAAACATCCGGTGAGTAGCCGCGCGTTGATCAAATATGCGAGAGGAGAAATATTTGGCACGCAGGAGAAATTTTATCGAAAGTTTCGTCGCCGAAACCAGATTTTCGGAAACGCGGGCAGGCGTAGCAAGTGCCGATGACGATAATGCTTGAGAAATGGGACCAGGAATTTAGCTTCTCGTGACTATCTTTCCCAACTACTTTTGTATCTTCCTTCGTTCATTCCCGGGACATTCGAAATTACAAGCGCATTCGAAGATTCACGTATTATCTCGTGGTCGCGAAACTTATGCGTTTGATAGGGATTTCCATTCGGCGCAATCCCGTAAACGAATTTGCAAGTTCGGAAGATAGGGAGAATTCGTAGTTAAATGACTTTGGCTTTGTCTGTTTCGCGTACTTGCCTTAGCGTTAACTTGCATCTAAGTTAAATAAATGTCCTATCTATAATGATGTATTGTATTTCCGAATGTTCATATGCCCTCCGTGTACGTGTATACGGTGCGTGTGAGATGCATAGCTGTCTATTGATATGCATATGAGAGAACATCGACGATGAATACGTGGGTGGATGGAAAGATCGACAGGCACTGCATGCTTCTTCATAAATATAGTCCCGCGCAATTACTGTAGTTATATTAGAAAGTTTCCCAGTCGAGAGCAAATTTATTTCTGAAGCGAGCTGGAGATTTCTTTTTCATGTATTTCATGCTGCATATTTTCGCGCTGCGTCTTTGACGCGTTAAATACCATAGCTTATGCAGTGTCCGTCCATGAAATAGATTTTTCTACAAAAAAGATACAACATATGATCCTTAGTTTATTGTAATTAATATTGTTATATATAATAATGATTTAATGTATCAATTATACAACAATGATGTAGAATTCTTTTTGATCGATTTAAAGGAGCCCGTTGTTTTATTAAAATGGACGATTGTTTCCATTGAGAACAATAAATGATTTATCTACAACTGAGAGAGCGCGATTAGTTTGCGATCGATAGTTATTCGCGCAGAACTGTGATTTTATTCTCTGCATAAAATGAATTCTCGATCAACAGCGAGATTCTGTAGTACGCTAGTAACATTTATTTGTATTTTTTATTATTGAATTGCATAATTTGCGATAAATGAGTTTAATATACTTGGAGCAATTGTAAAGATACGCATACTAATCTGCTCTCTTTCCGTTGTTAACGATAATAAGGGCACAATCGAACAAATGCTACTTAATTAAATTACAATATCGTAGAATATCGCTATAGAAATGTTCAAGATAACGTTTAAGGCTTTTTATGTCATTGACTTATCGAATTAAAAGCAGATCGAACTCGTTCCTGCCCATTTGTTCTCGTTTGCGTATCTGATTAGTGCATTAGACCATAGCAGTAGATGTAGTACATAAATCGTTTATATTAGATGGCCAGCAGAGATAGATGTCTTAAATAATAGAGAGACGAAACATTCCCAGCGCATTCTCCTGGTGTAACTGCGCGTAGACATCGCATTGTTGTGCGAAATTAACTGTGTCGTTTCGCGAAATTTTTCCAACTGTCTCAACTTCATCGCGAAGGATGCGATTAATTCTGACGGGTTTCGTACGAATTCGTCGGAACGATTCTCGTCATAGTCGGATGCGTGTCCCGACGAAGTCTCATTCTAACAAATTTGTACTGAGCGTTGGAAATAATCATATATATCGAAGTAAGTGGAGGCGATTATAGCGAACGCGCCGTGTGATTAGGACCTGTACTGTAATCAACGGGACGCATTTCATTAATACTGACGTTTTCGTGCGAATTCGTTAGAACCAGTTATCGTCGGACTCGCTATGATTATACCCTTGTCGATATGATCGTGGGTATACGTGTTTCGGCAGCACCAGGTTCTAACGTGCGCGGCATCACTCAGAGTAATTCAAATCCATCGAAATAAGCTTAAGTTGTAATATACAACAGGTTGATAGATATATCGGTGGATGGTCAAGAACAAGGGATGTTATTAGGCAATCTTTTTCCTTTGTTATATTAAGAGATAAGTATGTTTTTATCACATTTTAGATATCAATTAAGATTCATATCTGTCTATACTTTTAATTTTATGTAAATGTTATCTATTCGAAAGGTAACTGCTAACTGAATTATTGATATGTTTTTATGCTATAAATCGTATGATTAGATCCTGCTCATTTTAGTGTATCTGATTAATTCTGACGTTCTTTTATGAATTCGTCGGGATGAATTCTCGGGACACGCGAATCGTTATGACTCTCTTTCTTCATCCATGTGCTACTTTAGCCTTTGTTGCCTATGCTAAGGCAATTGTAATCTGTTTCTACATACGTTCGCAAATCGCGATGTAATCACATAGACTTATTACCTAAAGCAAATTACATTATTTAGGAGCATACTATCGAGTATGTCATATAGCTTCTTGATGCACAAATCTAAAAGCGTCTTGTTAATAATTGCTGTTAAAGTCATCGAGAAGCACACTATATTTGAAACTCCGAGGACCAGAAATTCACAATAACATTAGTCATTGACCTACGTAGATTATTTGCCTTTTTTTAATGTGAATATAACTGTTGTGATCGAGACGAACTCAACGTCGAGGAGTTAGAGAAGAAAGGATGTCTTTGTACATCCGGGCTGCGTTTATACACGCAAGTCTCAATATTAATTCGTTGTAACGTAAAAACGGGCTAGTAAGCCTATTTATTGATGTCGTGTCGTGATAAGTGTCCATAATATCTCATAACAAGACTTGCGAACGTAACGACATTGTCTAATCAATTGATAACCAATTGTTCCGACTCGATTAACACGAGAGTAGTAAAGTAGAAGTCAGATCGATGTGTTGTGTTAACTAGTAGAGTAGCGTGAGGCTAGTTTGTAGAATGAACACGTAGAACGTTAACACCTGTCCCTCTGGCCATAGCAGAATCGTAAATCCACGCAAACTGTACCGGACTATATAGATGTATTTATTTTGTACTGAATGTATCTCGCATTGATGTATTTTTCGTGAAGGTCGACGTAGCGTCGTAGCTATGTCGAAATGACATTCTGATTTTGTGGATACGTTACCGCGGATTATGTAAATGTAAATTTTATAATGTTGTAATAAAAGTGCGTTTCTCTCTCTTTCTTTCTTAACATGATGGAAATTGATGTAACAACTATAGTTATGTAGACGTAGTACATTGATGAAATGCCTTTTTGTAGAAAATCCTTAATAGTTAATAACATAGTTAATTAATCTTAGGTATACACACTCTAGAATCTTTGAAACTTCAGTAAATTTTCTATTATTGGTAGAATATTAATGAATAAAAAGTCATATTTTTTGAAACTTATTACAATTTTAGATTACTTTTGAATGAATAATTGTATTTTTTTTTAAATTATTTTCTATATAGCACACTTTATTTGAGAAACATCCTGAGAATGCTCTTAAAACATTCAGAGGACATAGAGACGTTCTTTGGAGAGTCTTTTGGAGATCTGTGTTGCATGGATTATGATCAATTAAAAAAAAAATGATTACATCGTAATTTTCTTGAATACTGAAATAAAGATTATATCTCCTAGACTTCTATGTGATAACCACGTATATGAAAAACGATATACAGATACCTACAAGCCTTAATCAGCCTTGAGTTAATTAATTTTTTTTACAAAATTCTAAAAATAATTTCTTATAATAATTAAATGTTTAATTAATTTAATTTTTAAATTATAGGTGTTATATTTATGTAATTGTGTCAACTGCCATGTCCAACGTAGTGTCTCTTCCTTAGTTCAGTTAAATTCACTTTAGACGATTTAACGAAAAAATAGAATTCAAAATAAAATTTATTTATATTTTTGTTCGCCAACATACTTCGATACATATTTGTATTTTAATATAAAATTTTTATTTAGATATGCTTGCACTTGATCTGCAAAATTATCCCTTTTATATGAAATAGCACGTCAAATTATAAATAGAATTCTTGACACAAGTTATAGATCGTTCAAAGTACACTTTTGCCGATAACTCAAGTATTTCATTATTTTTTTCCACCTGGTTACTTTACTTCTAATGGAACGAGTCTCTTGATAGGAAGAAATAAAATAAATTACCCGGATCTCCTTCGTATATTTTTATGTCAACGATTTATATTCCTGTTGACCATGACGCTAATTTCAGATCCAGGTAAACAAGTAGTTACTGACAATCGAAATTGTTGTATCCTTTGTCGATAATGTAACAACGCACTTTGCCGTAAAATACTGTAGACTTACCTGCGATTGGTGGCGCCATCTGCAACCAGCAAACAAGAACCTCGACGATCTTGGATCAATCTTCGGATTGAAATTACGCGCAAAATTTTATTTGTCCGTTGGAATCGTGAATAAACGGATTTATCGTACAGACGACAAAACGCGACGTGATTGCGGTTCGCGACCGATCTCAGTTTTATCAGATGATTGATTGCGAGACAGTGAATCAACGATTTAGTAACGAAATTGTAGAATTCGGGAGTACCTTTCCGTATCCTTCCCCCCTCCCCCCCAACGCACCAAAGTTTCGCGACTCCATGACTCCATTTTGATTTCGATCTTGAATTTCCGATTTGAATTTCTCGATTCGCCGTTCAGTTCGGACACGTTTTCGCGTAGTGTCAAAAATGATTCCATTTGCTCGCGAATGATAAAATTAGACTTTATGGAAGAAGTGAAAGAGGTATTTCACTTCTTCCGAGCTGAACCCACGAATGGATTGAAGTACATACAGCCCCCGAAGAGAAGGACGAGACTTGTTTTGCAAGGTACGTACATATTTTCTGGTCAGTAACACAATACTTTACTTACGCAATAAAAACTTTACATAATAGTGTCGTGTCGCGGGCTGGCGATGATCCCGCGGGCATATCGATCTCACGCAACGACACCCTTGTGCCATACTTGATCTTACTTACGAAGTACCGGTCGCACGTTAATCCTTATCCCAGACGAGGATCTTAGCGAGAATGTTCTCATTTGGGAAGGAATTTTTCGTCGTTTGCAAATTTACAATATACACGAGGAAAGAATGAAACATTCTCGCGATAATCGAACGAAGTATCGCGAGTAATGCGGCAGTTCCCTTTTTATCTTCATTCTATTTATTTGCGTAAGAATATAAAATATCTGGGCTGGCCAACGCGTTAGGATAAGGATTAGGTCCTGATTGACAACGAGCATTATCATTCCGAATGCGCTTTCGATCGCATTGATTCGATATTCTTCGGTTTCGCGAGTTATAAGCCGACGATCGCACGAAGTGCCGCTGAGATTTCATCGAATTGCTGACTTGATTTTTTGTCGGTTGTGTCGGAGATAGAACACAAAATCATAAAGATGGCGTTAAGTAGAAGTTATTTTAAGAAAAATAATGATGTCGTTAATATTACTTTTCGTGATTTTATAAATTCTTGATGTAATAATGATTTTTAAGTAATTTTTTTACACTAAGAAAAAAATGATTGCACAATAATTTAACTATAATTTGTAGTCATTTTTTGCATCTATATGTATAATAGTTGTTTTACTATGAAATTATAGTCAATTGTGCTATTAATAATAGTCGCATATATTGCTTGAAAATCTTTAATTTTTTTTCTTAAGATACTGTTTTTAGTTATTATTATTATAAATAATAAGTAAATTAAAAAAATAATATTATTCATTACAATTGTGATTGCATTTACTAAATAAAAACGTTTCTTTTCTCTACTATTTACATCTTGATATTTACTATATTAATATTTGGAATTATATAATTTATAATGTATTATAAATTATATAATTCATTATAATTTATACTTATACATTCAATTTTTTCATGTTTGAGAAAACTATACTAAACTATAACGATAATAATAAAAATAGAATTTCAAAACTATAATTATTTTAATAATTATAATTATATTATACAATTATAATCACAAATACCAAACAATTTTCTCCCAGTAATTATAAAACTATTGTTATCAAGAATTCATCACAAAATCATCGTCAAAGCTATTGAATAATATCATTATTTTTCTTAAAATTATTTCTACCTCATTTTAATCTTATTATAATTTTTTGTATTCTACTGAGAATTTGATGACTGCAATCGATCAGGTTTCGGCTACGAAAAAAAGAATCGAGATTTCGCAAAGACGTTTCCCTTTGTAAATTTTCGATATTAGGTCAATTAAATCTTTCCTTTAGGCGAATCGCAGCGAATCGAATGTTGCATTCGTGAAAATCACGGTGTTTCTTTAATTAATAGAACGTACGAGCGAATGATCACAGGCATACGCTCGCTCTCGCTGTCGCGATACATTCGTAAGCGTGCCTATCAACGTTCGGATCGATATCTATTCGCCTAATTCGTTCTTGTCGCGACATGTAGAAATCAACGTCACTTTTAAATCTCTCGTTAGAAACTAAATATTCTTTTCTCTGTTAAATTACGAACAACTGGAGGCGTGCGCGATTGCCGGCGCATGTCTTACTTATTTGTACGAATAATTAGTCTGCATTATAGTGATGCGCATCTAGACTTTCGTTCTCTTACGCGAACGTTTAGAATATTATTTCAATGAGCAAGTAACTAGGAGAGCCTTCGTTTTTCATTACGTCGCTTCCTTCTCTTTGCTTTCCTCATTTCCAGCCGCTTTGTAAACCGTCGATCGCATCGTTTCTTCGGCATGTCCCTCCTACGGCAGTCAGGATGAACGGTCCAATTACTTTGCATGTAACGCGAGAAATTTCAAAACGCAACTGTAACACAATGCGATAACTAAGGTGCATTCTTTCACTCGTACTACTCCTTCCTTCTTACTCCTACGCTCTCTCACTCGCCCTCATTCCCCGAGATTTATTTTCATCCGAATCCTTTACACGTTTGTGATCGCGCTTTGACGACGGAACCGTTCGTGATGGAAGAATTTTCAGCCAAAAAAAAGAAATGGTTATCGCTCGTGCGTTCTAAGAATTTGTGACTTGATAAACGTCGTTCCGCTTTATCCGTCCAAAGTTTCATTCTCAGCAGCGATTCTTAACAGTAAACAGTTTTTGATTAAACAATAGAATACAAAAATTGCTCTTAATCTTATATTCTGTTTTCAGAATTTATCGTATAGAGATTTATGAAAATAATTACATTAAAGAAGGACAATTGATAATTCCTTTTAATGAAGGGTACTTTCCATTGTTTAGCACATCTTAACACAAATGTATAAAGAAATGCACAAAGTATAACATTGCGTAACATTGTGCACGACTCGGTTGGAACAAAATGTGCCCGTTTCAGGTAGAGTTAGAATTAAATGTAGTTTTTCCATCTGTATTGAAAAAAAACAAAAATACTCAATTCAATCAACATCCTTCAACCTCATTTGTAATCGCGGTGATTAGTATAACATGTAAATGTCACTAAAAAGCATGAGCTTACACAACCTAGTAGCTCTCGGACTGAGTATGGATGTAAAGATGCTTTCCAGTGTCATAAGTCGACGCAAGCATCATTCTATTTTCCTTGACATTCATAGTGAGTAATAAAGATAGAACGATATTTGTGCCGACTTGTGTTATCAAATGGAAAGCAAAAAGTATTGTGTCGACAATTACAATAATTGGAACACAACTTATGTACGAATTGTTCTGTAATTTTACAATTGGAAAGCACTTAAAGTCACAAAGTTACAAGGTTTGCAGATTATCTCTGTATTTGATGCATCGTTAAATGACATGTAATGATATATTAAGACACGGGTATAACTCGAAACCTTGTAACTTTTTTGAAGAAAATATAAACCTCAAAAGAATTACTCTTGATGCTTTTACTGTTAAGAATTGTTGTTGAGAGCTCACAGAGCCCACGTAGAGTTGCAGCCAAACCGTAAGCAGCATACATTCCAATGATATTGGTCTATTATGAGTTCCGAATTCCTGAAGGTTGAGTCGTTCGATCGTAGAGAAAAAGTAAGTTTTCGTACGTCATCATCGACCATGCATTTTATTCGGATATTACAAAAAATGGCCTTAATAGCGCGCGGCTAATCGTAAATGAGGGCGCTTGCCGGGATCTGACCTACTTCCTCTCTCTATTAGCAGATATCTTCTGCCTTCTCATTTTTACGCGTCGGTAATGTTTTTCTTACGTTTGCTTACGAGATTGCTCAGGCTGATGCACACTCGAAAGTTTTACTCTTTTCAAAGCGACTTTTCTTTTTCTTCCTTCGAGGTGGACGTCTTTATTGGGACACGATATCACCCTTTCATCTTACTTCCTCGCTTTTTCAGGAGGGGGGAAGAGGGAGTGACGATAAGATTCTCTTGTAATATACAATTCTTTCATTCGTTAATGCGAGGAAGTTTGATAAAAATTATGTATTACTCTATAATGACCGATTTTATTTATTTTTCTATCATAATTAACTTCTCTTAAATTTGCAACAACTTCAGATACAATTATTCTTTCTTTGTCGATGTTTATTTGCATTAATAAGTATTAATTATCAATTATTTCTGTTACTAGAAAAACATTTGTAATATATTTTACTTTAGATAAACGCTATAGGTCCACGTTCGGTGCGAATCAGTCAAATTTTCACTACGTACATTTTTTAAATGTGCCGTTAAAATAGAGGAACCGTCGATATAGTGATTGTTAGACATCATTGAAAGAAGAGTGCTTGATGAAATCGGTCATCGCTCTTAGAACGATTCTCGATGGTAAAACTGTCAGGTGTATATGCAGCCTTGATTCGTTCGCGAGACTGTATTCGTGCATATACGGGGATGGAAAAAAAAGATCAGCGTGTTTCGGGCAGATCTGGCGGCCCCCGCGCGAATCGGATAATATCTACAAAATCTCGATAAGTTTATTTTATGTCATCTTCGTCATTGTTCTCTCCCGCAATCCTCCTCTTCTTTTGTCGCTGTCTCGAGGAACAGGAACTTCCGCAATGGGATTACATATCACGGAGATTCTCACGCACGTACTTCCGTGTACGTAGTAGACACGCGGCATTCTTACACGAACGGATATACTCCCGATTACGACAGACACTCGTATTTCCGGACCTATTTAGTCTATGTCTCTAGCTATTATGTGTACACTCGCACTATTGCATCGTACAAACGAACGTTACACGTCTCTCCCCCCACCGTTACATCGATTTTTTTCATCAGCCTTTTCGCTTTTCTTTCTCTCTCTCTCTCACTCTCTCTCTCTCACTCATTCTCTCACTCTTTTTTTATCTCGCACAGTCGGCATCGCGAGTAGAAAGTTGCAGGTAGTGTAGGTATACTCGGTACGTGTACCTGTCCTACCAAGTGCCGGTGTGTGTGTATATATATATATATATATATATATATATATATATATTTATATATATATATATGTGTGTATAAGTATGTATATATCGTTAATTATATATAATCGCTTCTCGAGATGGTAATCGCCCAATCTAGAAGAGTATTTTTAGGTGTCCGGTATGTGTATCGTGTATGTATATCTGTTGTGTATGCGTGCAACGGCTGCGTGTTCGTGTATGCATATTTCGGGTACGGTGTGTATCTACATTGTCTTTCTTACAATTTACGTTTTGTAGAATACATTTCTACAGTATATGCAGTTAGCGTGTGGCTTTAAATACATTTTAGAATTTGGTACTCTCGTCGAGACGACTTGTCGCGCCACACTTTCGTCTTCGTTCTTTCATTCAGAGTTTCGTTCGCGTTCGCCGATCCTCGCTTTCCCGCTTTTTCGCGAAGCAACACAAACTCTATCCTATTTTCACCCATAAAGAAGATGCACTCTTCGTCGTATTTGCATTTCCCGCCGATCTCGAGTGATCGAGATAGTTCACGAAGCGGTTCTCGATTGCAATGCATGAGAAGTACGCGAAGAGGAGAAACGACCTCAATTCCATGATAACTGAAGATTGCATCCCTGAAATCCGTCGAGCTCGATTCGACGCTGCTCGAAATTCTCAACTATCTCGAGTGAACGGCGGTTGTGAGAAATATCGGAAGCAGCTGGTAGAACTGCGGAATCTCCGGCGACAAGCGAGAGGTGTTTTAGGACTGGTTAAATGCAAACGATCGCTATGCCGTAGTTCACCGCATGTACGTTTCTCGCTTGCGGCACGAGTAAATCGCAATCACATATCTTCTGCTTCTACAACTCTACAAGTTTCTCTTTCTCCAATTTCTCTCAAATGCTTTCCGATCAATTTAGTTTCATTCGTGTCCTCGTAGTACGCTGTGTGTTCATAAATACCATAGAATCTCTCTTCAATCAAATTTGCTTATTTATTCCGTAAAGACTATTTCTGATATAAACGTTTGTGATGCTGACATAAATATTGAACTGGATAAATAAGGTATTATATCAATGGAATAAATTTTCTAATTTATACATACAGAAAAATACATACTGTATACGCATAAAATAATTACTGTATACGTATAAAATAATTACTTGTTTCAAGTGGTTCAGAAATTCAAATAGTAATATTTTGAAGCTTAATAAATTTAATACTTTAATCAAGATTGTTAAATTAAAACAAATTCGATTTGTTTATTATATAAATTAGAAAGTCACTTCTTCAATCAATTCTATAATATTCTCCAAAGAAAATACATTGTTTTGTACATAATAATAAATTTCTCTAAAATTTTATAAGATAAGTATATTTTAAGATTATTATAAAAAAAGTATTCTTTGTTAATGATAATCGTTTATAGCTTTCTCGCATAAATTGAAAATATTTTTTTAACTTATTGAAGTTATACGGAATATGTGCGATCGAGATTAAGCGTACTGCAATTTGCTCGCCATCAATAATAAATCAATTGTTCGTTTCGTTATTCGATCTGCGAATCTTTCGTAAAGATTTCGAATTGATCAATCGACGCGATCGAAGATATATCGGATCGGAGTTTCAATGTTTCTCGTCACCCGAAATGGTTGCACACGTTCTGTTTCTCGTCATTTTTTATATCGCCACGATTGACTAAAACATATATTGCAATATGAAGTTGGCAGTTTTTCGTTTACAACGCGGCTTAAACTGTCATGATCTAGTCAGAGTACATGCGTCGATGGCAATTCTGTTGCATGCCGCCCAGAAGAGTTTCTCGTTCGCGACAAAGACCGAACGACGTGAGCGTTCGTTTTGCCGATAAATAATTTCTCGTAACTATGATCATTTCATCATGAAATGAGATAATGCTAGCTGAGGTAAAAACGAGGTATACTATTTTGGTTTGCGAAAGACTCCTCAGATTTCTTACGCGTTCGCATACATGTAGATATAGATATAATATACGTATAATATTAGACTCTTGCCGACGGATGTTTCTATAAAACTCAAATAAATTACGTGATTTCTGTACATCTGCTGATGATTTAACAACCATGTTTTGAGCAATTTTTACGTTTACGTCCGCGGACGAGTAATGATTGCGAATGCTTAATACGTGGATGGATTAATACGAAGCTTGATCACGTAGTATTTTCTCACGTCGTCGTCCTTATCTACGCATAATGATAAATGTAAAAGTTTATATATATATATATATTATATATGTATATATAGATCGACTCTTCTGGTCGTCTTCGTAAGCCATTCTGCGATCGCGGAAGGATACTTCGAATCTGACATTACGCAGATGGTTAGCAAGTAATCAATTTCGAGCTGTCGATTTTTTCGACGACCTACATTTACTGCGAATGAACGTACGAACGAACGAACGAACGAACGAACGAACGAACGAACGAACGAATGAACGAATGAACGTACGCATTAACTTTTCGGCCCCCGACGTTCTTCCAGTCTACTTTGGTTTTCTCTTTTTCCTATACTTTAAAAGTGATTTACCTAAATACGTGCGAACAGTCACATTTTCGTGTGCACTACATTTGCGTATATATATATA